>Ga0255367_1224_pt1 | contig 11670 bp, 13 predicted proteins | sample ANMaggSeSYBR01D8_FD_182098 | JGI IMG/M metagenome (GOLD analysis project Ga0255367, IMG submission 182098) | Sediment cell enrichment communities from methane seep in Santa Monica Basin, California, United Staets - ANME aggregate JGI... | ecosystem: Environmental > Aquatic > Marine > Cold seeps >... | reverse complement strand
AGTTTTTGTTTTTTTGCTTGATAAGTGGCATAGCAATATGCTAGGATGTACATGAAAAATAGGATTACAACACAGACGATTGAGAACATTATTTCGTTTCTACCGAAGTCAACATCAAGAAAGATTCTAAAGAGGAGTGATGGTACAAAAATGTAGAGTATAACCAGACCTATTTTTTTCATTGTTTTATTTGTTTTTTCTTCTCCAATTAATCGTGATGCGATTATTGTAATTATAAACCCAACAAGTATCCATGGTAGGGTCCATAGCCCCGTTATATATGGGATTATTGCTTCAAGTGTTTCAATCATTAGAACAATCCTTACATTTTTTTTATCTTGTTATTACACGTTTTGCTTTCCCTGTGCTTCGAGGTATTGTCTTGGGCGGTATTGTTTTTACGGGGACGTGCAGGTTTAAGATGCTGTATATTTCATCCTCAGCTTGTTTTTCAAGATCGTCTAGGTGCCCTTCTTTGTAGCGTTCTTCAGTTGGTTCTACTTCGACAGAAAGTGAAGTTATATCACCTTTTTTGGTTTTTATTATTTGATAGTTGTCACTTACTCCAGTGACTTGCATCAGTGCAGCTTCTATCTGCGATGGAAACACAATAACTCCTTTTACTTTCATCATGTCGTCGCTTCGTCCTTTTATTCTCGATTGAATTGGAAGTGTTCTACCACATTCACAATGATCTTCGTATAATGTTGCAAGATCTTTAGTTCTGAATCGGATTGCTGGAAATGCTTCTTTTGTAAGTGTTGTAAACACAATTTCACCTGCTTCACCAGGTTCAAGTGTTTCACCAGTCTTTGGATCAATTATTTCAGGATAAAAATGATCTGCATTGATGTGTAATCTTTTATGTTTACATTCAGAGACAACACCTGGTCCAATGATTTCTGTTAGACCGTAATGTTCATGAGCTGTTATTCCCCACCGCTTCTCAACGTTTTTTCGCATCTCTTCACTCCATGCCTCTGCACCAAAAACACCGGTGTGAAGTTTGAAATCATTGAGCGGGTCAAGTCCATTTTCTTCTGCAACTTCTGCTATGTATAATGAATATGAAGGAGTACAAGCAATAACTGTTGCACCAAAATCTTTCATCACATCAATCTGACGTTTTGTATTACCGGAACTAATGGTAATTACCATGGCACCTATCTTTTGTGCTCCTTTTTCAAATCCATGTGCACCTGTGAAAAGCCCATAGCCATATGCATTTTGCATAACATCATTTTTTCTAACACCATTGGCATAGAGAGACCGAGCCATCACTTCACCCCAAAGATCAACATCATTTTTTGTATATGGTCCAACCACAGGTTTCCCCGTTGTCCCTGAGGATGCATGCACTTCTACAATATCATCCATTTCTGTGCAAACAAGACCAAAGGGATAAAATTCCCTTAAATCATCCTTTGTCAGAAATGGTAATTTCTCAATATCCTTTAAAGTTTTAATATCATCAGGTTTTACATTTGCAATCTTGAGTTTCTCATGATAGAACCTATTATTATCATAAACATATCGTGCTAATGCTTTCAATCTATTGAGTTGTAATTTTTTCAATTCACCTAATGGCATCGTTTCGATTTCTTTGTCCCAGAATTCATCTGACATAAAAGCTCCCTCGTTTGCGCCATGAATAAATCATCTAAATATAATGGTTTTGAAAAAAAGAAAGCTATAAATCATATAATATGTTTTACAGGCCAGCATCGAAATTGATGTTTTAGACTGTTTGGAGGAGGAAGAAGAAACATGATACTTGGAATGGATATCGGAGTATTTACCGCATGGATTTTAACCATATTAGCAGCCATAGCTTGTGTGATGTATGGAATTTATTATGAATATCTGAAAAAAAATGAAGAGGAAAAAACTCCTGTAAAAAAAGATAAAAAACAAAAAGAGGAGGAGAAATAAGATGGATATCGTTTTTTTTGCAATTTTCATGGCAATTTTCGCTTCAGTATTTACGTTTCTTGGGTATCTTGGGTATAAGAAAACAAAAACAGCTGATGATTACTATGTTGCTGGTCGGAGTATGGGCCCAATTGTTATTGCGTTTTCATATGGAGCGACTTTTATTAGTGCTGTTGCCCTCATAGGTTTTTCAGGTATTGCATCTATTTTTGGTCTTTCCATTTTATGGCTTGCATTTCTTAACATCTTTGTTGGAATTCTCATAGCATTTATTTTTTATGGTTTCAGAACAAGAAAAATGGGACTTTCATTAAAAGCTGTAACGTTACCTGAGATACTAGGAAATAGGTTTAATTCAACCAGACTTCAGTCAGTTTCAGGCTTGATAATCGCTATTTTTATGATTGCATATGCTTCAGCAGTTTTTCTAGCAATAGCCTCTCTTTTCCAAGTTACGTTTGGTATTTCATATGAGCTTTGTGTTATAATATTTACAGTTGTTGTTGGATTATACCTTGTTGTAGGTGGTTTGTATGCAGTAATGTGGACCCATGCAATTCAAGGCATACTAATGCTTACTGGCATGTTAATTCTGACCATTGGAATATATGCAATGCTTGGAGGAGTTGGACCTGCTCATGAAGCTGCTGCTGCTTTATCTCATGACCAATTACTTGGTATGGGTTGGGAAAATGTACCATCTGGATTTACTACATTGACATCATTTCCTGAAACATTTTCACCTGCATTTATGATGATATTGACACTTATTTTTGGTGTAGGAATTGGCGTTCTTGCTCAACCTCAGCTCATTGTAAGATATCTCTCTGCAAAAAGTGAAAAGGCACTTCGACGTGCAATACCTTATGGCGGGATATTCATACTGTTGATGACATTTACTGCTTTTAGTATTGGACCTCTTTGTAATGTGTTAATGATAAATAATGGATTATCGTATCCAGGTACACCAGATAAAGTAATACCTTTAGTTGTTAGTGAATTATTCCCAGAGTGGTTTATATTTCTCTTTTTATTTGCAGTGTTATCTGCAGCGATGTCAACAGCAAGCGCATTGTTTCATACCGCAGGAGCATCCATTGGAAGAGATGTTTGTGAAAAAGGTTTAATGAAAGGATGTTCTGAAAAGAAATCATTAAAAATTACAAGAATTGCAACCTTGGTAATTGTTTTCGCTACTCTTATCATAGCATTAAATCCACCTGCTGTCGTTGCAATACTGACCTCGTTTTTCTTTGGACTTATGGCTTGTACATTTCTTGCCCCATATACACTAATGCTTTATTGGAAGAAAACAAGCAGAATGGGTGCATGGGCAGGAATGCTTGGAGGATTTCTTTTTACCATGGGTTGGTACGTCCTCGTGTATTTCAAAACAGCACCGCAGATAATAGGATCATCATTAATCAATGAGTATGTATGGAATATGCTTGATCCGATATTCATTGGAATTCCTTTATCGTTCTTGTTGACCTATATTTTCAGTAAACTGGTACTCCAAGATAAAGAAGAGAAAAAAATTGTAATAAAGGCATTTGAAAATATTTAAAGAGACAAAGTACATTACCCGCCTCATCAAAATAATTCATCTGGTGACATCATATGAAGATTACAGTATTAGGCGCAGGGATGATGGGGCGAGCAGTTGCTTTTGATCTTGAAAAATATTCTAATTTTAGCAAGATAACAGTTGCAGATAAAGATGAACAAACACTTCAATCTGCAAAAATCTTTCTTAAAGGCAAAAAAATAGATTTTGCGATAATAAACGTTAATGATCCAAAGAATGTTAGGAAACATTTTCAACATGCTGATATCGTTATCTCAGCAGTTCCCTATAGGTTTAATTATGATATGACAAAAATAGCAGTTGAGACAAAAACACATTTCTTAGATCTTGGAGGGAACAATGATATCGTCAATAAACAACGAAGTCTTTCTGAAAAAGCAAAGAAAAATGATGTAACAATTATTCCTGATTGTGGACTGGCTCCTGGAATGGTTTCAGTTATCGCGCGAGATATCATCGATCAGATGGATTCAGTTGATATTTTGAAGTTAAGAGTTGGGGGGTTACCGATTGATCCAAAGCCCCCTCTGAATTATCAAATCGTATTTTCTCCCTATGGGCTTATTAATGAATATATTGAAGATGCTATTGTTCTTGATCATGGAAAAATTACTGAAAAGAAGTCTATGACAGAAATTGAAACAATAACGTTTCCTGAGCCTTTTGGAGATATGGAGGCGTTTCTTACTTCGGGTGGTTGCTCCACACTTCCGTACACCTATAAAAACAAAATAGGTTATCTAGATTATAAAACAATTAGGTATCTTGGTCACTGTGAGAAATTCAAAACGTTACTTGATCTTGGATTTGCCAAGGAGGAGAAAATACAAGTTGGGGATCAACAAGTTGCCCCAAGAGACTTGCTCGCATCTCTTCTGTTAGAAAAACTCCCCATTAATGGAAAGGATGTTGTTTTAGTTAAGATTTTAAGTAAGGGTATGACAGATGGCAAGAATCTGTCTTTTGATTACACAATAATAGATTACTATGATGAAGAAAATGATATCACTTCGATGATGCGCACCACCGCATATCCTATATCAATTACTGCTCAAATGCTAGAAGATGGTGCGATAAGTAGAAGAGGTGTTTTTTGCCCTGAGGAGATTGTTCCTTGTACGGCCTTTTTTGAAGAACTTAAGAAACGTGGCATTCAAATTAAAAAAGAGCGAAAATGAGCAAAATATGGTAAGAGTAGCATGTCCAAGGAAAAAGAATTTTTAGATGCGAAAGAAAAAGCGCTTAATTCATTGGAAAAAGCCAAAAGTGGAAACAAGGTAGATGAGGGAATTAAAGCAATACTGGATATAATAAATGAGTCTGATGACTATTACACTTCTAGTAGCTGTGCTGGAAGGATTGTTCTAATTGAATTACCTCAGCTAGGTGATAAAAAAGGAGCAGAATTTTTAGGGAAATGGCATAGGAAAATAGAACCCGACGAAATAGATGGAGCGGCAAAAAAGGCAAAGACTGGAATGCTTTGGTTACTTGCGCAATCGCCCATACTGCATATAGGTGCAAATACACACGATGCCACAGACAATTTATTAAAAACTGCAATTTCTTGCGGGTTTAAAAACTCTGGAGCGAAATCTACTGGTCGTAAAATTATTGTTGAGATTTGTAGCACGGAGCGTCTTGATTCACCCATTGGAACTGATGGCAAATTGTTTTGCAATGAAGAATATCTTAATCTTCTGGTAAATATTGCAAACGAGATCATGGATCGATCAAATCTTAAATTACATAGATTTGAAGAAAAACTGGAGAAATACTTAAGTACCCGCAAAACAACCCAACAATAGGTAAAATGACTGATAAAAAAACACTTGCCAAGGTATTTATATTTTCTCTTTTACTTGCAGTGTTATCCATGTCTTGGTTTGTTTTCAATATGATAGTTGATATTGATATGGTTTTTAGGAAAATCTCCTGTCAATCTGCTCTGGTATTGGCGTTTTTAAGTTTTTTTATAAGCATCATTTTTCTTCGCAAACTTTTGATAAGTATACAGCGAGACATAAATAGGAGAAACGAAAAAGAAAAGAATATTCGAGATTTTCGCCAGTATACGATGCTTCTTGATCCACCTACTATGAATAATTAGTTACAGTAAGTGCGAGTTATCCATGCGTTTTTCGGTATTTTTTGATATATTTGGTATTCTTCTTCTTTATATTTTTCATATGCTACTTCTTTTATTGTGTCGTTATTGAACGACCAATAATATTTACGGACATATTTTCCCTCCTCTTTATACTCATCTCTTCGGAGTTTGAGTAGTCGTTCTCTTTGCAATTCGTAAAACAGTGATCTTGCATACTTATCGATTGTCATATCCTCGATTTCTTTTTCACCATTGAAAATACCTTCAACAGTTTTGGCAAGCTCGATTGCGTCTTCCTTTGCCATATTAAATTTGTTTTTTAATGCCTTTACAAATAATCTCTTCATGCCTTTTTCCTCACGACATCTTTTTTGTTGTTCTAGTTATAAAGGGCTTGTTGTACAACTGTTACCAAAAAATTCCCCTCCGAATCCTTTAAATCCCTTTTGTATATTCACTGCTTCAACAGAAAGGTGATTATTATGGTAAAACGCGTTTACAATTTTTATGCAGGTCCAGCAACATTGCCACTCCCAGTTCTGGAGAAGGCACAGAAAGATCTTTTGAATTTTGATGGCACGGGAATGTCTCTTATGGAGATTTCCCATAGGTCCAAGGAATATGCAAAAATGCACACGGAAGCCTCGAGTTTGGTTAGGGAACTCATGGGAATTCCAGATGACTACAAAATCATGTGGCTACAGGGTGGTGCATCATCTCAGTTCTACATGGTTCCATTGAATCTCCAGGTGGGAAAAAAACCAATGGAGTATGTGAACACTGGTGTTTGGTCGAAGAAGGCCATCAAGGAAGGGAAGTTCTATGGTGACGTGAAAGTGGTTGCTAGTTCCGAGGATGAAACATTTTCCTATATTCCAAAGGACATAGAGTTTAGTAGCAATACGGCATTTGCCCATATTACGGGGAATAACACCATATACGGAACTGAATATCATGAATGGCCAAAAGTGCCAAGTGATGTTCCTCTGATCTGTGATATGTCTTCTCATACAATGGACAGTGTCATTGATTCAAAGAAGTTTGGTGTCATTTATGCCGGTGCACAAAAGAACATTGGGCCCGCAGGAGTTACTTTAGTAATAGTACGTGATGATCTTCTGGAAAGGGTGCCTGAGAACACGCCAACCATGCAAAAATGGAAGACTCATGCAGAAAAGGATTCTCTATTCAATACAGGTCCATGTTGGGCAATTTATATGTGTAAGTTATCTCTTGAACACCTGAAGAAGTTTGGCGGCGTTTCTGCTATGGAGAAAATAAACAGAAGAAAGGCTAAAATACTCTATGATGTAATAGATAATTCTGATGGTTTTTACAAAGGGCATGCTAAGAAAGACTCTAGATCACTGATGAATGTGACATTCAATCTGCCAACCCCTGAACTGGAAACAAAGTGCGTTGCAGAAGGATTGGCAAAGAATCTTGTAGGTCTCAAAGGTCACAGATCCATAGGTGGTATGAGGGCTTCTATCTACAATGCCATGCCTGTAGAGGGTGTACAGACACTTGTCGAATTCATGAAAGAGTTCCAAGAGAATAATCAGTGAGAAAACCAATGGATTGAAACTAGAGTTCAGTAAGATACACTTGGCTCTTGTAAAAAAGAGTGAGTTTTATCACCTCTTCCAATTGTTTGTTTTTCAAAGTGAAACTCTTCTTTTAAATTGAAAATAGATTTCCATTAAAACATTCAGTTTTACATATTGGCGTTTTAGCAGGTTAGCTTTATATATCATTAGTGATAAACAGTGACATGGTACGATATGTCTCTATGAGATTTGAGGTGTGAAACAAATGGACAAAAAAGTAATGATTGTTGATGACGAACAAGACATATTATTCTCTTTAAGAACTCTATTCGAACGTCAAGATTATGAAGTAATCACAGTAGATAGCGGAGCCAAATGTATTAATGAATTGGAAAAAGGCTTCAGCGGAGTAGTACTTATGGATATCATGATGCCAAAAATGGATGGATGGGATACGATAAAAAAGATTGTTAACAGAGGATTAATAAGAAATATAGAAATTGAAATCATTACTGGAAAAGGAACAAGAAATCATAAAAAAATGATTGGATTAGGGTCATATATACATGATTACTTGTCTAAACCTCTCGATCCGGAGAAATTAGTATCAAGTGTAAATAAGTGTCTTATGTGCTTATCTAAAAGGGTTGATTAAACCTAACAGATATATTTGTATATATTTTTACATAGTTCTTTGTATATTTTATCCCTGTATAATAAGTTGTAAAAGCATATAAAAAGATATATTAACATATATGTAATGTTAATAACCGCAATCTTATGGGCTTCTGAAAACCAAACAACCGAATTGAATAGTTTCATCGACCCCTATTTTACATATATAAATCAAAAACAACATCTATAGAACTAATAAGACGATAAATGCGGGGGATATGCCAGCCCGTAGGGGATGCTGGCATCTCTGCCACATAAATTAAAATTCGTCTAACTTTTTGATTTTGCTCTCCTTCAATAAATTTTGTGCCGTTTTCCAAGAATGTCTAGTATGGGGTGGTAGCTTTCCAAACGTTTTTACCCATTTTCTGAGAAACTTCTGCGTAACAGGATCTGCAGGATAGCCGCTACCAAGAGGTATATCCAGTTTCTTTTCCAATTCCTGTGCTATCATCTGAACTTCTTCATCTCTCCTAGTTTTCGCCAAAATAGAAGCGGCTCCAACTACGGGATAGATATCATCTGCCTTGTGTTTGGATATGATCTCTGGTTTGAATGAGAGTCTAGATAGAATATTCTTACCAAATCGTTCATCATTTACATCAGCAGCATCGACGTAGCAAATATCTGGTTTTAATTTTTCTATGGTCTTACTAAAAGCGTTCACTTCTATTTCATTTAGCGTCATAACTTTCCGCATATGATCAATATCTGATGCAGAAATGAGCGTTATCTCATAGTTTACTGCCGATTCTTTTATTTTTTTAGATAGTACTTCTCTTCTTTTAGGTGTAATTTTTTTTGAATCGCGCACATTGTTTTCTATTAATTCCAAATCATTTTCAAAAGTAACACCAGCGACTACCAGAGGACCAATAACTGGACCTCGGCCCGCTTCATCCACACCACAAATCATTCAAACATTGTATTGGATACATATAAAAAGAGATTGCGGAAGTAAAACGACAGGCAATTTTTTATTGATGAACCATATTCAGCTCTTAAAATGCCGCCGTAGCTTAGCTGGTGGAGCGGCTGATTCGTAATCAGCAGGTCAGGGGTTCAACTCCCTTCGGCGGCTTGCAGAAGGATTTTTCTCCTGTTGAACACGTCAAAAACGCCATTTTTTAATGTGCGGCTTTGAACCCCTAAAACATCAATTTTGGTATGCATCTATTAACCTCATAATCAGCAAGTAATACTGCTACAAATGTTGCAACTATAATTATTTAGAAACTCTTAAAACAATCTTAACATTTTCTTTGGTGGAGATAATATATGAGATATGAAATACATCGATTTGATATCAATATGGAAAAAGATCAGGATAAACTAAAGCAGTTTTTAAATAATCTGAGGGGAGAAATCGTGGCAATAATTCCTAATACAAAACCAACCTTTCAACTTATGGGAGCAACAGCAAAAACAAATTTTCTCTTGATTGTTGAGAAAATATAATTAGATTATACGCTTCCTTCTTTCTATTTTTCTAATCATCCTGCCTATTAACATCATAATCAGCAGGTAATAATGTATCATTTAAATTCCAATTCAATAAATTGTGGATGTATTTGGAAAAATTTAAAATATGTATACACTGTTATATTTTTTATAAATATAAAAAAATGATAAAAGGTCTGGAGATGTTATGAAATGAAATCAAAATATGTAATTGCTATTTTATGCGCATTTGTAATAATTATTAGCTCTGTAGGCACATATGCGTCATTACAGGTGAAAGAAGATAATGAAAAAGATGAAGGATTAATTGTTACATCCCTTAAGAATGGAGTCTTTTCTGCTAAACTTGGCATTGGAAAAAATGCAGACCCAATTTATTCTCTTAATGGTAATTATCAAAAAGAAGATAAAATTGTTTCATGCGATGGAACAGTTATCAATGGGTATAAAGAAGGTAAATTCACTGGTATATTTAAGGGAGAATATTTTGAAATAAAGATAACAGTTGAAGAAAAACCTATAATTATCAGCGGTAAACTTAAACTAGATAAAAATAAAGAAGATTTCAATGGAGAATGGTATACTGATTGCAAAGATGGAGGTGGTAAGAATAAGACCAAATGCTTTGGCTTTGTATATCCCATATCTTATACGATGCCGGATGGTTCAACAATCACAGTTGAAACTGAAGATGACTGGAATGGAATAAAAAACTGGTATGAATCAAATCCAGGGGTTAAGGAAAAACCTGAATTACAGTATCCAGTTGATATTATATTTGAAGATGATACTATAAAGACCATTAATAATGAAAAGGAAATGAATGGTGCTTATAAGTATTGTTGGGAAAAATATACAGGTTGGATAAAAGGAACATTTCAAGGTATGGTAGATGGCAAAGAAATAGTTATATACCAAAAAGATGGGATATTTACTGCTTCCCTTGGTATAAAAGGAAATAAACGACCATTAGTGAATCTTGAAGGCACATATCATAGAAGAGGTAGAAGTATAATCATACAAGGACGTGAAGATAACAGATTTTCAGGTGCATTTAGAGGGGACAATTTTATAATTCGAACACAACTCAGAGGAGAGGCAAGAGCTCAGATTGTATATGGATTAACCAGATTTGATGAAAATTATAACTCATTTACTGGAATTTGGTCAAGTAGAGGATTAAGTAGTGGAAACTGGATTTCAGGATCATTTAATTAAAATGTCTATTCTTCAGACATAATCATAAAAAAAATTAAAATCTCTTATTTTCTTTTTTCTCGCTTTCCATTAACATCATATTTCTACAAGTAATACCCTTACTGTGCCTAAACAAAAACTAACACTCAGCATAGACAAAGAAATAATAACTCAAGCCAAAAAACAAAAAATCAACTTCAGTTCTTTTTTGGAAATCCGTCTTATTGATTACTTGTCGGATAAGGAGAGGTGCTCCCGACGGGGTTCAAACCCGAGTAGTTGGCTCGAAAGACCAGAAGCATGAATTTAGAAAAAAAGGTACTAACCTATACTTTTATATCAACTCCCTTCGGCGGCTTGTCCAGGAGTAATTCCACTATTTTTACCAGTAAATACCTGATTTAGTTAGGTTTTAACCTTTTTCCAGATAATTTCATAGATAAATACTTTAGCATATTTCAGCACCCCCATGGTGAATTATAGTTGATTAATTGAATCATTGATATCATAACATGTTCCCTTCGGGAAGGGAACTGCAATTTACTAGTAAAATAGTCAATAATATTAAGCCGCTGGGGGGGGGAATTAGTAGTCATTGTACAATTTCCCAACATAAAATACCTAACTTGAATTGGGAGCAATACCAGGCAAGTTATTTTCTTATCTTTTACTCCATCCAATCTTTAACCGCTTTGCCCTCTCACGAATTTCTTTAATTCTCCTCTCCTTATGACTCTGATGAATATCCTTATTATCCCTTATTTTCTCTACATCATCAACATCATTGAGATGTACATCTCTAAGATATAGATGCTTTGAACCACACTTTGGACACACCGCGTCAAACACATCACGAATCTCATGAGTCTCTATCTTAGATATCGCTCCACACTTTTGACATTCAACAATTGTTTTATTTAACTGACTCATAACATATCACATCCTATTGTGAAGTAAATACCCAAATCTCAGGGTTTTCAGGCAGATCCTCTCTCTCGATATTTATCTCGTTACCAACATGTAAAACATCAAAGTTATTTTTCGCTAAAAAGGGGTCTATTTCTGCTATCGGTAATGACAGCCCCCCGAATTTATAATGCATTGGAATAGCTATCTTGGGTTTAATATCATTAATAACATTCCACGCTTTTTCTGCA
>Ga0255367_1223_pt1 | contig 11733 bp, 9 predicted proteins | sample ANMaggSeSYBR01D8_FD_182098 | JGI IMG/M metagenome (GOLD analysis project Ga0255367, IMG submission 182098) | Sediment cell enrichment communities from methane seep in Santa Monica Basin, California, United Staets - ANME aggregate JGI... | ecosystem: Environmental > Aquatic > Marine > Cold seeps >... | reverse complement strand
AGGCGATGTATTTACAGAAGATGTAATAGATATGTGGATAGAATACAAGACAGAAAAAGAGGTCAACCCAGTAAAACTGCGCCCTCATCCGCATGAGTTCTTCCTGTATTTTGATATTTAAACATCAGTCAGCTCTTTTACATTATTTGTTTATGTGTGGATAGGGTTTATAATATTTCGGGATTGGTAATAAAGGAGATGATCGGTGCAATAGTGACTTCTCCAAGGTATTCCAAAACGGAGTCGCGGGTCAAAATCAAGACGGGACGTTTTTTATCAGGCGCTTTGAATTTATACCATCTGATTTCTCCCCTCTTCATTCATCCCCCCAATCCTGTTCCTCTTCCCACAGACTGAACTCTTCCTTGTTCACAGGATGCAACTCATATCCCCTCCGGTGTTTCTCTTCAAGACGACTAATACTAAAATGATTGATTGCATCTCGTAAAGCATTACGTGTGAAAGCAGATCGGGTCGTTTTGAGTTCTTTGACCACCTTGTCGACCGATTGAACCAAGTTGTCATCCAAGGTCATTTGTATAGTTCGCATAGACACACCCATATTTAATATGGACTAAAATAACTATAATACCCCACATAAAACATTGCGTCAAACGATATTCAATATTTTTTGGGGATTGATATTCGGAGAAATAATATGAAAATAGCCAGCCTAAAAGCCGTGTTTTTTTAAAGACTCACTTTGATACGCTTTTGGTTAAAAGTGGAATTTCAAAAAATCTAAGCTGTACTTTTTGGGGAAGGATTTCTTTGTGATAAAGTTTCTCAAAGAAACTTGTTAGCCCTTTCAATTGCAGGGGATCAAGATTGTAGTTCAACAGCCCGTAGTATTTTCTGCAGATATCTATATCTATTCCAAGAATTTCCGAAGCTTTTTTGGCAATATCTTCCAGGTTTTTGTTTCCTTGTTTTTTTGAGATATCAAACAGTTTTATTATTGATGATACGACTTCAGGTCGTTTATCTGCAAATGATTTTCGTACTGCCCATAATGCAAAGACAAATGGCAGGTCTGTTAATTCCAGCCACATCCGACCAAGGTCATAAATATGATCAAAATGAACATGCCATTTTTCTTTTAAAGCTTTGTCGCCGATAATAAGTGCTGCGTCCGCAGATTTTTTAATTTCATCCGGGCATTGAATCGGCATAGTCTCGAATACTGGCTTTACTTTTTTTATTGAAAAAAGAAGTTTTAACAGCTCTGCTGCTGCCGCAGACTTGTCTGTAATGATTACTTTGTTGTCAGTCAGCTTTTCGAAAGGCTTTTTGCTTACAAGAATGACACTCATAACTCTTCCAAAGCATGCTATTGACAGGTCGGGAAGAAGCAGCCATGCATCCTGGTTCTTTGCATAAGCAACAGATGATACAGGGCTTATATCAAGCTCATTTTTTACCATCATATTATTCAAAATTGAAGGCGGTGCGCTTACTATATTCAGCCAGTCAGGTTTTAAACCATTATCTAAGCCATAATATACCGGAGCTACGTTTATGTAGCTTATGCGACCCAAATTGATAGAGGGAATGGCTATGTTATTTTTAAATGGATGTTTCATTTATTGTAATATTGTTTTGCAAGACCCTTTGAAATCCGCATTTACAAGGGCATGCAGAAGTTCTGATCTGCTCGATACATTGACCGGCACATAAACAAAAGCAGCGCGCTTTCCTGGAGTTAAAGTCCCAAACATTTCAGCAAATCCTAAAGAGCTTGCGCCGTTAAGTGTTGCCATTGCAAGGATTTCAGCCGGTGGTATAGAGGGAAAAGATTTTGATACAAAAGCCATCTCATCAAATATACTTAATGACTCCGCACTGGCCAGGCTGTCTGTACCAAGACAGGGCTTTATTCCGGCTTTAAGCATACCTGTAATGTCCGGCAGCATGTTATGAAGATTGAAGTTGCTTCTTAAGCAGAGACATACACGGACATTGTGGCGCAAAAGTATTTCAAAATCTTTTTCGTCCGTATGGATAAGATGTACAGCTATGGTGTTTTCGTCAAGAATTCCAAGATCTTCAAGATATCGAACAGGGGTTTCAACCGGCAAATTCCAGCTTGAAAAATCAACCCCTCTTTCTGACAGAAACTCCGCCCAAATGCCTTTTCCGGTTTGCAGAAACTCTATTTCATCTTCCGACTCCGCCAGGTGAATGGAAAATGGGATATTTTTTTTACGTGTAATATTTTTTAAATCTGCAAGAAGTTCAGGGGACAGGGTATGTGGTGCATGGCCTGCAATTGATTTTATTAATAATTTGTTTTCGTTACATGCTATTTCTTCAGGTAAAACATTACCCATAATTTCCTTGAACCAAACACCTGCAAGGCTGGAATTTGATACTATTTCCCATGTCAGGCCAAGTGTGGATATTTCACCTATAACTCCGCATCCGGATTCAATAAGCTCTTTGACACCATTTATTGCACTGGTTTTAAGATTTTTTGTGCCGGCTGAATTGCGCAAATTAATTAAATTTTCAACCCAGTTCCTGAATCCTTTTTCAGGTAACACTTTGTCCTTTAAAGCACAAAGTTCAAGATGAGTATGGGCGTTTACCAGAACCGGCAAAAGCGCCCCGGGGCCATAATCAATAATATGCCCAATAATATGTCCGCTGCATGAACCCCTGCCTGTTTCCTTGATTAACCCTGATTCAACCCTGATATAACCGTCATTAATAATTGTCCACGGATCGATCACCACCCATTTTGCTTTGTGTATTACAGGGGAGTTCATGATCAATGCGGTTTAATAATATTATAAAAGCAATCCCTTTGGGCTGCTCTGTAGCTGGCATCCTGGATCAGACGGATCATTTCTTCTTTTGGCAGCCTGAACTTTACTCCTGCTGCGGCTACAACATTTTCTTCTATCATTGTACTGCCAAGATCGTTTGCACCAAATACAAGTGCTGTCTGGACGATTTTGTCCCCCTGTGTTACCCATGAAGCCTGTATGTTCTGTATGTTATCCAGAAACAATCGGCTTACAGCAAGTACTCTAAGATATTCTACAGACGTGGCTTTTTCTACTTTTATACGAGTATTGTCAGGCTGAAATGTCCAGGGGATAAATGCGGTAAAACCGCCTGTATTATCCTGTAGATTGCGGATTTTCATAAGATGCTCAATTATATGTTCCGGCTTTTCCACATGTCCGAACATCATTGTGGCCGTGGTTCTAAGCCCGCATTCATGAGCTGTCTTCATAACTTCTAACCATTGATCAACAGTGCACTTGTTTGGGGATGTTTTTTCCCTGATTTCATCCACAAGTATTTCAGCACCGCCGCCGGGGATAGAGCCCAGTCCCGCGTCAATGAGTTTGTTTATAGTATCTTTAAAGGATATGGAGGATTTTTCCGCTATAAAAACTATCTCTGGTGGAGAGAATCCATGTATATGAATAGGGAAATTGTCTTTTATAAATTTTAAAAGATCAATGTAGTAATCAAGCGAGAGTGAAGGATTGAGTCCGCCCTGAAGAAGAATCTGAGTTCCTCCGAGAGCCAGAGTTTCTTTAATTTTATCTTTAAGTTTTTCTTTTGATATTACATAAGCATCAGCATGGCCCGGAGGGCAATAAAATGCGCAGAAAAGACATCCGGAAATACAGATATTGGTATAATTTATATTTCGGTCAACAACAAAGGTAACAACAGGTTCAGGGTTAAGATGCTGCCTTTTCTTATTTGCCAGTTCCGCCAGCATAAGAAGTTCAGCCTTGTTGAGCAATGTAAGCGCTTCTGATGAGTTGATGCGCTCATTTGATGCTGCTTTTTCTATTGTTCTATCTAATTTGTTCATATTTTGTAACTATTTAAGGTGAATAGGTTGAAGACTGAAGGCTGAAGTATACCAATCATCTCGCAACGCTCGAATTAAGCCATTCAATATCTTTTGCATAAGAAGCTTAAACAAGCGCTTTGACAAATTTAGCTGAAGTTCCCTTCGGCCTTTTCCCTTCAGTCTTCAGCCTTCTACCTTTCACTTCAACCTATCTTTCCATAAAAAGAATCACGTTCAACCGGCGTAAAACCTGCCGAAGATATAAGATGTTCCATCTGGGCACGGGTTAGACCTTTTGCTGATTTTGCTCCAGCCATATGCGTGATCTTTTCCTCAATTATTGTACCATCCAGATCATCGGCTCCAAATGAAAGAGCAACCTGTGCCAGCCTTTCGCCTATCATAACCCAATAGGCCTTTATATGGCTGAAATTATCAAGCATAAGACGCGCCAGGGCTATGTTCTTTAAATCGTCAAATGCCGTAGTGCTTGGAAGATGCGACAGCCTTGTATTTTGTGAGTGAAAAGCAAGAGGGATAAATGCTGTAAACCCTCCTGTTTTATCCTGAAGTTCTCTTAATTTTATAAGGTGATCAACGCGTTCATCAAGTGTTTCTATATGGCCATAGAGCATTGTTGCATTTGATGTTAATCCTGCACTGTGTAATGCTTCCATTATTTCAAGCCATCTGTTGCTGTCTATTTTTTTTGGGAAAAGCTTTTTTCTGACTCTGTCGCTCATGACCTCGGCGCCTCCGCCCGGGATCATTTCAAGTCCGGCCTTTTTTAATTCGGCAATTGTCTCTTCTATTGATAAGCCGCCAATTTTGGCAATATGGTCTATTTCTACTGCTGTAAAAGCTTTAATAGTTGAATCAGGACGTACTTCCTTAATGGTATTGAGAAGTTCGATATAATAGTCAAACGAAAGGGAAGAATTGAGTCCTCCAACAACATGTAATTCACGAACAGGTTCATTGATACGTTCCATAAGCCTTGATCGTACATCATCAATGGAGAGTGTAAAGGCATCTTTGCCGCCTTCATCTCTTGAAAATGCGCAGAACAGACATCGGTTCAGACAAATATTTGTGAAGTTTAAATGCTGATTGTAAACATAAAAGGCTTTTTTTCCGTGAAGTTTGCAGCGAACATAATCTGCCAAATGTCCTACGCCAATCAGATCATTGCTTTTATAAAGTGCAATACCATCTTCAAATCCAAGACGTTCACCTGAAAGAACCTTGTCATTAATTTTATTTAAACTTTTATCTAAAAAAGAATATTTCATAATTATCATTCAAAAAGCATTATACTCTGAACGGTCAAAATCTGAGCTTTTTTATTATGTTTTTTTTACCACGAAGCTCACGAAGAACACAAAGAAATTATAAAAAGCATTAATTCTAATCTTCATGCCCCCTTTGTGGTTTAATTATAATTTTTTGGTTGTGACCATATGGTCATTATGTATAGAAATAAAAAAGAAGTATAGCAAGGATTTTTTAGCTTGAAACAAAAAACCCCGCCAATATGGCGGGGTTATAAAAAATTGAAAATTGAAAATTGTCGATTGAAGATTGAAGGTATTCTATAACAAAATGACAGAGCGAAGCGATACAACAAATTTTCAATTTTCAATTTTCAATTTAGATTAAAGCTTGCTTCCACAATTCGGACAGAATTTATCTTCTTTATTTATCTGGGCATTGCAATTCTTACAGCGTTCACGAGGCACTGCAAGCTCAATGAGCAGTTGTCCCTTTTTGACTGGAATCATCTTTTTGTCAGCCTTGTAGTCGGCAAATACAAGAACACGTTTTACAACACCTTCCACAGGTGAGGTAACTCCATATTCAACTTTCATTAGCGAGAGGTTTAATATTTCTTCCCCTGCTTCAACGTTATCGCCGACTTTTTTGTGGACAAGCCAGAGGTCAGAATCAAATGGAGCACCAATGTGATAGGGGTTGTCTTCATCCGCCATTTCAACTCCGCGCTTTTCTACTGCTCCTTTTTCAACCTGTATTTCCTGTACAAAAACTTCATGATCCAGTTTATAGCGAGTTCGTCTTGTGCCATTTTTGCTTACATTTCCGATGTGCATTACCTCAATGGTATGGACTTTTCCATCAGAAGTTCTGAATTCGCGCTCAACACCTGTTTCAAGACCCTCAAACCATATATCATCCGGAAGCACGTTCGGATCACTGAATTTTTCAAGATTTTTTATCAGTTTTAATGCATCTCCGGGATGATTGAGATAATTAACCAGCTCATTTTCATTTGGTTCTCTTCCTATGTGAGTAGCAAGTTCTTTCTTTAATTCATCAATATCAACAGATGGCAGGAAGTTAAGAGGACTTTCCTCTGTTCTGTTTGCAATAGATTCCTCGTATTTATCTCCGAAAACCGACTGATAAACCCAGACCGGAGGCCATCCAAGAGGAAGCTTGCCGAATTTTCCCAAAAGAAGATTTTTCAGAGCATCGTTTGCGTTGATAAATATAATCTGGCGATCTTCTTTTGTTTTTTCGTCAAGTTCATCTTCCGGCACAGAAGTAACTTTCTTTAAAAGATCTATGATCCTCTGCACCTCCGTCATTCCGCCCCTTTCATAGGCATTAACAATCATTAAATATCCGTTGGTCCAGGTAATCTGAGAGCCTGGTGTAACGTCGTGGTATCTGATCAGCTTTCTGTAAAGTTCAAGAACCAGCAGGATGCTGGGAAGCAGGAATGCATAGCCTTGTTTCAGAGCGCCTTCCTGGCTGCTTGAAGTTGCACCGCCCGGCAGCCCGTGACGTGTTACATCGTGATCTATGCCAAGAAATGTCGGCCTGCAGTAATGATCATAAACAGGCATAATCTGTTTTAATACAAATGCTGTTTCCCTTATTCTTTCTTTATCAAGACGAGTCTTTAAGCCGAGTTCACCTTCGATATAAGCTAAAACAGGCATAACAGCCGTCTGGCCATAAAATCTTACACTTGGGCCGTCTGCGACATCCAGAATTTTTGCTCCTGCCTGAGCCGCAGCGCCAAGAGTAGGTACGGCAAGACCGTCTGTGGCATGGCGGTGATATTGAATAATAAGGTCAGGATACTTATCAAGTATTTCAGATACAAGACTTTTTATAAACCTTGGGGGACATACTCCTGCCATATCTTTCAGGCAGAAAATTATTTTTTTAGATGCTTCATCCTTACTGCATTCAAGAATACGCCCTGTCATTGATAGTATATCGTCAAGCACACCAAGATAATGAGGCACATCAAAACCTTCTGCCCAGCTCAGACTTATAGCTGGTTCGAAAATACGATTTTCAGCTTTTAAAGCGATTTCTGCGAATGGTACCATATTTTCGATATGGTTAAGAAAGTCAAAACAGCGTATTACATGGTAGTGCTTATTTATCAGTTCGCCTGTACGCTGCATAATTTCCCGGCATTGCGGAGCATAGCCAAGGATGTTTGTTGAGCGTATCAAAATAAGCTTCTGTGTATTCGGTGCAAAACTATTCCAGTCTTCAGCTTCTTCCCAGGGATCTGTCATACACCCAAGCATTCCCACATGGTAATGTGCACCACCACCGTTTTCAATAGATACATATCCGCATCTGTCAATAAGCGGGCCTATCAAACGGTCTGAAAAGAGCCGGAATCGATTTCCGGTTTCCGACTGTGTGATATCTCTGGGAGTAGTATTGCAGAACTCAACGTATTCTGAGTTTCGAAGTGTATCAAGGACCTTATCCCTGTGATCATTTGGACCAAAAGGTGGAGAATATGAACGGTCGTCAGCAGCTTTTTTTGAAACAGAAGAAACATCAACCGCCATTGGCCCGACGTTGGTATCGCCGAATTTTCGATATTTTCCAAGGCCGAGATAAGGCTTTCATATCTAATGGCTGAAATTACAGCAAAAGGATTATATCCTTTTGCTGTAATTTCAGCCATTAGATATGAAAGCCTTATCTCTTCAGCTACAGCTTCCCTGTAAACCATGAGTTCAGGAGTATTATCTATAAATTTAGTATCAACTTCACCATCAATGAATCTGGAATCAGAGATAACTTTTTTGTGAAAAGGAACTGTTGTTTTTAACCCATCTATAAAGTACTCGGAAAGAGCTCTTTTCATGATTGACAGAGTCTTTTCCCATGTTGCACCATGTGTCATGAGAAGGCTTCCAAGAGAATCATAAACTTTTGGGAATTCATATCCGCTGAAAATACATGAATCAAGCCTCACGCCCTCGCCGCCTGGAGAGAGATATCTTGTAATTTCACCTGCATTAGGTTGAAAATTGGCCTTTGGGTCTTCAAAATTTATACGACACTGCATTGCGAATCCTCTGGGTTTTAATTCATCCTGATTTAACCGCAATTTTTCGCCAAAGGAGACCCTTATCATTTCTTCTACCAGATCTATACCATATATAAGTTCTGTTATGCCGTGTTCAACCTGAAGCCTGGTGTTAGCTTCAATAAAATAGTAATTCAGGTTTTCATCTACCAGGAACTCAAAGGTGCCGATAGAATCATAATTAGCAGCCGATAGTATTTTTAAAGTTGCATCTTTTAAAGCTTTCCTTAAATCAGGAGTCACCTTTTTCCACGGTGAAGGAGTTATTTCCAGCAACTTCTGGTTTTTTCTCTGTGTCGAACAGTCACGCTCGTCAAGCACCACCGAATTGCCGAAGGGACCGCATATGGCTTGTATTTCCAAATGCCTGACAGAAGTCAGAAACTTTTCAATATATAAATTAGGATTGCCGAAGCTTGCTTCCGCAATTGCCGAAGCCTTTTCAAAGTTGTGTTCAAGTTCCTCCTGAGAATTAATTATTACAATACCTCTGCCGCCGCCGCCGCCTTCACTTTTTATCATGACCGGATAGCCGATTTCTTTGGCTATGTTTTTTGCTTCATCAAGAGTTACCACATCATCTGAGCCGGGAATAACAGGGACATCAACTGACTTTGCAATTTCACGGGCCTTAACTTTGTTCCCCAGGTTTTTCATAGGGTCTTCAGAGGGACCAATAAAAATAATTCCATTGTCCTTACAAAGAGAGGGAAATCGGTTGTTTTCTGCTGCAAAACCCCATCCCGGATGAAGAGCCTTTATATTGTGCTGTTTTGCAATGCGTACGATTTCTTTTATATCCAGATATCCACCTTCGGTTCGAATAGTGTATGCCTTATCTGCTTTGGTAACATGCGGGGCTGTCTTATCTTCTTCTGTAGCAAAGGCTACATAAATTCCCCCCATTTCCTGTATAGTTCTTCCTATACGAAGAGCAGGTATACCACGATTAGCAACACCTATCCTTATGTTCTTAATTGGTGAATCCATTTTGTTTATCCTCTCAATAAGTTTTTTTTTAGATAGTGCCCGAACGAAAACTAGATAGTTTTTCCAAGTTCAAGGAAGGCGCAAATTTTAACCGCAGGAATACATGGAGTATTTTGAGGATTAAAATTTGGGCATGACGCAGAAATCGGAAAAAATAGCAGTTTTCGTTCAGGCACTATATATATTTTTCCTGCTGAATTTCTTTCAAAATTTTAATTATTAATCTATTTTTTTTTTTTGTCAATCTGAAAATTTGCTGGTCAGCAATTCTAATTATGGTTTTTATTAGTGTTGATTCCAGCCTGGTTTTTACATTGGTTATAAGAAATAATGTTCATCTTGAACGCTGATCGGCTTCTTATTTTTTTTCGGTCTTCCGGCTGAATGTGAGAATCTGCTGAACCATGTCTTTGTCTCAATCTGCTGCCTTTCATAATTTTCCCCTATAGATTTGGGTCATATCAATTGTCATAAATATCGTAATCAGGATAATGTTTTTTGGCGCAATCCGGACAGATACTGTGACTGAAATCAGCTTCGGAGTGCGTTTTAATATAAGATTCAAGCTGGTTCCAATATCCTTTATCATCCCGTATTTTTTTGCAGTAAGAGCAAATCGGAATAATGCCTTTTAATGTTTTAATATCATCCAATGCTTTCTTAAGGTCTGCTGTACGCTCTCTAACTCTTTTTTCCAATTCATCATGGGATTTTTGAAGTTCTATCTTTGCTCTATCGCGTTCCCTGGCTCTGTTTTTAAGCCCACGCTTTGCCAAAACAAGCCCGATAAAACCAAGCAACCATAATAAACCCAGTGAAACAGCCAATGTTATGGTCTGTTGTTGCTGATTGATCAGATATGGTGTCATCGGTACTGAAACACTGACGCCTCCTCGTACATCTCCCACTTTGTATCCCTGATGGCCGTGACACTTCAGACAACCTTTCTTTGTAATCATTGGGGCCATGTACCGATAATATGGTTTTCCATCTATCTCCGTATATTCAGAGATCTCTTTGGCACCTCTTCCAAATTCCTGAAGAGCGGATTTTTCCCATTCATCCGGCGCTGTCTCGGGTCTGAAATACTTAAGGCTTGTGATGTGACCGCGAACACCAAAAAGGCTTTCGTATTTCTTCATGGTCTGGCGCAGCATATATGCCGGATTCATCAATGTGAGCGCCTTCCCGTCAGGCGTTTTAATGTCCCGTTCTTTCACATGATCCAGATATGGATTTGGAGGCGTTTCATCCGTAATAGTTATATACACGCCGCCGTGCGATGCAGACCAAAATCGCAATGCCTGATCTTTGTTAAAATTCGCAAGCGCCTCACTTTTGACCATTTTTTGCTGAATATGTTGTATCTGAAAAATACCGAACAGTAAAAAACCACCGACAATAATGGTCCATGCGATTACAAAGTACAATGAGTAGGTTTCCAATAACGATGATTGAAATTTGGATTTCTCCCCGAGAATCATAAATAAACCTCCTTCCCCGAGATTTATTGGCTCATTTTTTTAGCTCCTTATTTTTGACGTATCTCTCAAAATGCCATCATCATCTTCTACAAGAAGAAGACGGATTTTTTTGTCTTTCAAAATTTTTCAGAAATGTCAATGCTTCCTCACCATCATGCACAATATCCAGCCTGTTGGTGACTTTGATATCTTTCAATGCCCGTTTAACCGTCATGGCATCAACCTGGTCGTCTTCAATCAGAAGAATGGGCTTGGAGCTTCTCAACGAACAGAATCCCTTAAAACATCGGGCAGTTCATTTTCGATGGTAATTTTTATACGATCAAGCGGTGTAATATTATCTATAACATCCTTTACAAGAAGATTCAAATTCAGTCGCTCTTTCTTTTCTCTAACCTAAGTTGAGCGATTTTTTGCGAAGATATGTGCTGAAATCTTGATGCATAAGGATTTGCAAAAACCACAGGCATACCCGTGGATATGTCGAGGATTTTTGCGAAGCCTTTATGCGCAAGAGATCGGCGCAGATTGAGTAAAAAACCGCTCAATTTAGGTCTAAGAAACGTGGACGAATTAACTTCCACAAGTAGGCGCATAGATTTGGGAAGTTATTTCGTCCACGTTCCTAATTCGCCCTACGCGTGAATAACGCAGAATAACATCAATTAGGCCATCCATGCGCTTGAGTCTTTTTCATAGCTTCTGGTAGCTCATAGCGAAAAATCAGGTATTCGCAAATCAAGACAGGGCGATATTTCTAAACCTGCACTGTTTTGTAGGGACTACCCTTTTACCGACCGGTATAAAAAGAATTGCTTGACTCAATAGAATACATGAGCAAAGCTGATTTGCGTCTTAAATCTACAAGTCAGAATCCAACACTTGTAATGGAAAATGTAATTTTTCACATTTGCAAAAAAAAAGTCAAGGGCTGGGGATATACTGCCTATCAACCAAAAAAGAGCAATAAACAATCGTGAGATCAAAAAAACTAACCAATATTCTCAAGATAATAACGGATAATCTTACACAAGAGCGTATTCCATACTCATTGATTGGGGCGCTGACAT
>Ga0255367_1121_pt1 | contig 12360 bp, 8 predicted proteins | sample ANMaggSeSYBR01D8_FD_182098 | JGI IMG/M metagenome (GOLD analysis project Ga0255367, IMG submission 182098) | Sediment cell enrichment communities from methane seep in Santa Monica Basin, California, United Staets - ANME aggregate JGI... | ecosystem: Environmental > Aquatic > Marine > Cold seeps >... | reverse complement strand
CCCATTTGTTGAAGAATGGATTGAGTATTGCATATGCATTCCCTGCCAGATTTCCGTTTGTAAAGTATTCAATGGCGCCGTTCTGGAAATTGACATAAGTGCAGATCACACCTGCACTATCAGGATATCCTGTTTGTTCACCTGCACCTGCTGGCGGTCCAAATGTGGTTGCGCCACCTAGTGCGTAGTATTTGTCTATAATTGCTTGGGTGATGCTAATGTCAGTACCTGGTTCGAATGAATTTATTACATCCACTGAGACCTCAATCTCATTATTGGAGCTGTATCCGTTCCATTCGAGAGCTTCAGGTGATGTGAAGTGGCGTTTTTTGCCATCTTCAATCAAATAAACCTTGAAGTCACCTGTTTGACTGAGCAATTTACCTTCATAATAATCAGAAAATGAATAAGCTTTATATCCGCTTCCATCCCACTCAATATACCCACCTTCAAACTCACTATATCCATATCCACCCCTATTTCCCTGATCCATCACAGGGAACCCGAGCCAGTGATTTGTCCCACCTATGGAAACATAAAACGCATCAAGATCACCATAGGTCATATAGGTGGTCCCAGCATGATCTCCGCTGCTGTGCCAGTGCAGGTGACCGTTCTCAAAATCGCTTACTTTGCCTGTAGTACCTTTAAATGAGGCCAATGCATCTCGCTCATCACTGGTAACAGCGCCCAATTCGCTATTTGCATAATCTAATTCACCCCATTTGGCATAGATGGCGCCGTGGATCTCATACACCTTACCAGTGGCAAGATCGTATTCAAGAGCTCCAAGTTCACCTCCATTTTTAAAATTCTGGTACTTGAACTCTGTCCCGAACTTGGAGGTTTCAATACCAGACATGTCGCCTATAGGATATCCCAGTACACTATTTGCATAATCCATGGATGCCCATTTGTTGAAGAATGGATTGAGTATTGCATATGCATTCCCTGCCAGATTTCCGTTTGTAAAGTATTCAATGGCGCCGTTCTGGAAATTGACATAAGTGCAGATCACACCTGCATTATCAGGATATCCTGTTTGTTCACCTGTACCTGCTGGCGGTCCAAATGTAGCTGCGCCACCTAATGCGTAGTATTTGTCTATAATTGCCTGGGTGATGCTGATGTCATTACCATCCCCAAATATATTTATTATACTCGCCGAGTAATGATTTGTAAGACCCCAATTTCCTGCATTATCTTTTGCCTTGATATGGAAGTACCAAGTTCCATCTGCCAAATTTGAATATGACCAACTATTCCCAGAGGTAACAACAGATGAGCCAGGAATTGTCGAAGAAAATATATCCAATGTATAACTATATCCTGAAATTCCCGAAGTATCTGAAGGTGTAGTCCATTGAAAAATAGGATCATTATTACTATATGCACGCCCTTCATTGGGATGAGTTGATGAAGAAATGATAGGGGCTGGTGGAGGGTTTGTATCAACTGGAGGCACATATATATTTACCCTGTAATGATCAGTAGGCCCCCAATTCCCTGCAATATCTTTTGCCTTGACATGGAAGTACCAAGTTCCACCTGCCAAATTTAGATATGACTTACTATTCCCAGAGGTAACAACAGATGAGCCAGGAATTGTCGAAGAAGATCTATCCAATGTATAACTATATCCTGCAATTCCTGACGTGTCTGAAGGTGTAGTCCATTGAAAAGTAGGATTGTTATTACTATATGTATTCCCTTCATTCGGATGAGTTGATGAAGAAATGATAGGAGCTGGTGGGGAGGTGGTATCTGACCATAATCTTATATAATCAAAACCCACAGTATCTAAATCAGTTCCAGAAGTACAGGAACTAGAAGGATCTATCCTAATACCTGTAATTATTCCCTGCCAATAACTATTTTGAAGCATTGATACACGATATTCATTCCATGATGGACCAGTAGTTACTGTAAATTCTACTTTCTTACTGTCCGAATAACTATTAGATGTCTGCGTTTTAAAGTAGACTGCACCAGTATTACCATTGCAGTTACTAGACATACGAACTCCAAGTTGATGGTAATTAGATGCTGAAATAGAAAGACCATTTTTCTCAATCCATGGATCATTTCCATTAGGATCTATGAAGAGAGCACCATTTACGACTGCATACATTACTCCTTCTACATTATGAGGTTCCCAACCTTCCAGATTACCAGGCGTATTAAATTCTCCTAATGAATTGTACGCTGATACTACTCCGATATTTCCAATAAAAATTATTATCAAAAGTAAAAAAATTCTACGAATCATAACTTTACCACCTCAGTTCCCATACAATTCACATTGCTTTTTTGTTTTATCATGACTTTCGGCTCAGAAACGGGTTAAATTAGAGAACTTTTAAATATAGTAACTTCCTTTATTAATTCATGACTGAAATAAATCATGAGATTTTTTAATTTGTTCTGGAAATGCTAGGGCCGCATATATAGTTTGCGAAATACATAAGTAGTAATAAGTAGTAATCAGAAAATAATAAAAAGTCTCAGATTTGAATGGGCGCAGGTATAATTTCAAACTTCTCTAATTTAAAGCGTTACTATATACCCATATAGCCGAAACTCATGTTTATAGCCATCTGTCTCGTGCTCGATTGTCGCAAAAGCAGGTTTCGTATTGTTCAGATCAACGCTATCCATAGCCATCACATAAGCTGAAATCTCTGCTTCATCTGCCGGAAAATCAACTGCCGCACTCGCACTTCCTGCAAGTAAAAACATGCAAAGAAGCGCAACCGACATAATTATTTTACTTTTCATCATCATATTTGTTTTCTCCTTAATCAATAAATGGTGGCTTTTCAAGTGGAATTGAAACCGGATCTGCCGATCTATTGGTGGTATCGTTAATATCCGCAGCCTAGTCATCGGTATCATTGCCACTGCTATTCACAATGTTTTTATCTTCGATCTCCTGAGAGACATCTGTTTCTGTAAAGGCTGATACAGCAAAAATAACAGTGATGAGTATCAGAAATGCCAAACCAATCATCGCATTTTTGTTAATGTTAATAGTAGCAACCTCCTGTTTTCATTTCATCCTTTTACTGTTTCACTGCACAACCCGCGTCGCCATCCGCCCATAGCGCCGCCGCACCCGCTGTTGCCGAACAAATGCCAGCCAGTAGCGTCGATATCCAGCTATGAATTATGCTATTCCCGCTACTTCTTACATTCTTTGCATGAATATACTCTACACTACAAAAGCGCTTATTTTTCATCTTTTATCCCACACTAAAATTCGAATTATGAACCTTACCACGTAAATCCTGAAATCATCCTGACACTTTCGTTTAAGATATTTTCTGAATATTTAACAAATTTTAAAAACTCATAGCTTATAAATCTTGTGATATTGTAGCAATATATTTATATATTTATATTAAAAATTTTATATAATAACTGATAAAAGACCAACAATGCTCGAAGAACACAATCGCAAAAGCATGAACCCCGGTTCACGGTAGCCACATATTCGGTCAGCGCCCGTATTTCCCTATCATTTCTCCCTGTGCCAGGATGTGCCCTGACATGGCAGCCTCAAGCTGGGATTTGGTTGCACCGCTCTTTAAGCTGAGTGTAGTATCCAGGGCATATACCTTGAAGAAATACCTGTGGGGCTTGCCCGGCGGCGGGCAGGGTCCGTTATAACCTATCCTGACAAAGTCGTTCGTACCCTGCAGGCTACCGCCGTCCAGGGTCTTGTTTTTAGGCACCGCAGCGGGCAGTCCGGTGCTGTTGGCAGGAATATTGTAGATCACCCAGTGGACCCAGGTTTTACCAGGGGCGTCTGGGTCGTCCACTATCAGGGCGATGGATTTGGTGCCTGTGGGGATGGTGTCCCAGGACAGGTCGGGTGATACATCATTGCCGTCACATGTGTATCCGGACGACAGCATATCCCCGTTCTCAAATACGTCCGAAGAAATCGATATTGCATCCATATTTATATCCTCCTCTATCAGGGTCTCTTCATCAGGCTCACTGGCAATACATCCTGAAATAAGTACCAATAGCACAAGAATCAAAAAGATCCGCATGATGAAATCCTCCCTTATCTGAGTTTCCTTTTCAAGTATTAATGCCTACCCCTCAACCGCTCAACCACAGCCTCAACCTGCTCCACCGCAGTCCCAATATACCCCTCTGGGTCCATAACGCCCTCAATCTCTCCAGCACTAATAAACTAAGTCACCTCAGGCCGCGTCATTAGTACTTCCTTTATGTGCCTCCCCGACTCGCGGGGCTCCATGGCGCTGGTCCTCACAATCTCATGAGCCTCCTGCGCCTGCCCACACCCCGCTTTGCCAGCTCGATCATCACAGCCTCGCCCATATTCAGCCCGCGCATAAGCTCCAGGTTGCGCTTGATATTCTCAGGAAAGAAACGCAGATTTGCAATAATACCCTCTGCCAGTTTCAGGATATGGTCTGTGAGCACACAGGTCTCAGGGAAGATCACCCGCTCGAAGGAACTGTTGGTCAGGTCCCGCTCATCCCACAGCGTATTGTTCAGCAGTTCAGGCTCCACCATTGCCCTGACTATCCCGGCCAAACCGTATACCTGCTCGCTCTTAATAGGATTTCGTTTGTGGGGCATTGTGGACGAACCCACCTGCTTCTTGCCGAAACTCTCCTCTATTTCTGCGATCTCGGTGCGCTGCAGGGAGCGAAATTCCACGCATATCTTATCCAGGGTAGTGACCGTGTTTGCCATCCACATCACGAACTCAGCATGCCTGTCCCGCTGTATGATCTGGGTGGATACCTCTCCATTAATAAAAAATCACAGGAATAGCCGAGACTGTTATATTATATATTGGTATTATCAAACTAACCGCAGATGAACGCCGCTGAACGCGGATACGCTGCCTGAAAATCTGTGTTCATCTGTGTTTATCTGTGGTTCCATTTAATTCACCAACATGAATTGTAACGGTCTCCGAAAATAACAAAATTTATGTACAAATAAAAGAGCATAATAACGAAACTTCACAAATACAATGATAGCTTTACATGGAACTTGGAAACCATCAGAAACAATAGACGATCAGGGAGATTTCTTCATATGGGGTGAGTCGTCTACAGCTTCCACTATCAAACGCCGGGGCCGCCCTCCAAAATTATCTGCCAGCAAACCCCGCCCCCATCCATTCCAGGTTGCACACGAAGACCTGAAGATGGTTATAGAACTCCTGGAAGTTATCAATGGCAGCATTACCAGTACCAAGACCCGCAAGGATGATGTGCTTCTATCACTTCCTACATTATCCAGATCGCCCCAGGCGTCACCGGATCTACTAAAGGATAATGGCAATGAGAGCCATGAAGAGCCAGTAGGTTTAATACCATGGAAAATCGAAGGTCTAAGCATCCCACCCGAAAACGCAATATCATTACTCAGCTCACTTTCGGGAGCGTGGATAGAACATGATAACACAGTCATAGGAACCGATCTGAGGTTCTGGAGTAATGTTTCAAAATTTTCACTGGAACTGCTGTCAAAACAGCATTTTGTTCCGGGTATAGTCGTTTCTGAGAATGGTGAGGTATTTCCCAGATGGCAGTATATGCTGAATGATGAAGACGACAGAATGCACTTTTCAATGCTTACAAAGTCAATGCCACCTGTTTGCAGGGCACTCATCCAGAATAAGGTTCCAAATGTACAGAAGGCATTCTTAGCAGATTTCCTCAATAGTGCCATTAACGACTGTATCCAAAACTGGATGTCAATCTCAGAGATCAGATCAAAAAAGCCAGGCATCTCAGAAGTATGGTTACAATCCTTATCAACCGGAGAACCGATACAAGTCCACAAATCAATTCTTAAAAACCTTTCAAAGGGATTACAATTATGGGAAGCCCCGATACACGAAATTGAAAAATCAGGATTTCGCACATCCTTTCGTCTTGAACCCCCAATTGAGGAAGAGTCGGATTTCTGGAACCTACGGTATTTTCTTCAGGCTTCGGATGACCCGAGCCTGCTTGTACCTGCCGAGAACGTCTGGAGGGAGTCAAAAGATACACTTCATTTCCTAAACCGCAAATTCGACCATCCCCAGGAAAAGCTTCTTGCCGATCTCGGGAAAGCCTCACGCTTATACCCTCAGATCGAGGACAGTCTTCATTCTCCAAGACCCACAACTGCCCGGCTCACAACGCAGCAGGCATATACATTTCTAAAAGAGGCTGTACCTTTATTTACAGAGAGCGGATTCGGGGTCCTTATCCCTCCATGGTGGAAAAAAGGGGGATCAGATTCGAAGCTTGGCGTAACATTAAATGTAAAGCCAAAGCAAGACCCTAAAAACGGCAAGGGATTGTTCGGTTTTAACTCGATAATCCAGTACGACTGGAAGCTTGCTCTTGGCGGTGAGCCGGTAAGTGAAGAGGAATTTGAGAATCTTGTAAATCTCAAAGAGCCGCTTGTGCGTGTAAGGGGAGAATGGGTAGAGGTCAAAAAAGAAGATATCGCAGCTGCCATTAAATTCTTCAAATCCAGAAGATCAGGTGAAATGAAACTGGATGAAGCCCTCAGGCTGAGCGCAGGACTGGGAGAATCGGAAATTGGCCTTCCTGTTGGTGGATTTAATGCATCTGGGGTGTTATCAGAGCTGTTTGAGCGTTTATCAGGCAGAACCGGAATAGATGAACTGACACAGCCTGGTGATTTTGTAGGTGAGCTTCGACCCTACCAGATCAGGGGCTTCTCATGGCTTACATTTTTGCGGCAGTACGGGCTGGGAGCATGTCTTGCTGATGATATGGGTCTTGGCAAGACAATCCAGCTTCTTGCCCTGCTTATAAAGGATAAAGAGGAAGGCGTTAAAAAACCCACACTTTTGATATGTCCTACCTCCGTAGTCGGGAACTGGTATCGAGAAGCAGAAAAGTTTGCGCCGTCCCTCAGGGTTATGATACATCACGGCACAGCCCGGGTCAGGACAAATAAATTCTATTCTGAAGCTGTCAAGTTCGACATGGTGATCAGTACCTATGCCCTTGCCCACAGGGATGAGGATATGTTCAAAAAAGTGGATTGGAGCGGGGTTGTGCTGGATGAAGCGCAGAACATCAAGAACCAGTTCACAAAGCAATCCCAGGCTGTGCGCAAGATCAAATCAGACTACCGCGTGGCTCTAACAGGCACACCTGTTGAGAACCGTTTATCAGAGCTCTGGTCTATTATGGAGTTTTTAAATCCGGGCTACCTTGGCTCGGCAGAAGGCTTCAGGAGGGGTTTTGCACTGCCCATTGAACGGTATAATGATAAAGATGCAGGCATGAAACTTCGAAGTATCGTTTCGCCATTTATCCTGCGCCGCCTCAAGACCGACCCCACCATCATAACAGACCTTCCTGATAAGATCGAGACTAAAGTCTACTGCAACCTTACAAAAGAGCAGGCTACACTCTATAAAGCTGTTGTTAAAGATGTGCTTATGAGGATAGAGAGTTCTGAAGGAATTGAAAGAAAAGGAATTGTATTATCGGCACTCACAAGGCTAAAACAGGTATGTAATCACCCGGCGCAGTTCCTGGGTGATAGTTCGGCACTGCCGGGACGTTCAGGCAAGTTGAACCGTATTACAGAGATGCTGGAAGAAGTGATCGCCGAAGATGATGCTGCGCTTGTCTTTACCCAGTTCGCAGTGATGGGTAATATGCTTAAAACGCATCTCCAGCATGTCTTTGGCCAGGAGGTGCTCTTTTTATATGGCGGAGTATCCCAGAAACAGAGGGACCAGATGGTTATGAGATTTTCTGAAAAGGGCGGACCCCGGATATTCATACTTTCTCTCAAAGCAGGCGGGGTGGGCCTGAACCTCACCCGTGCCAGTCATGTGTTCCACTTTGACCGCTGGTGGAACCCTGCTGTTGAGAATCAGGCGACAGACCGGGCATTCAGGATCGGGCAGACCAAGAACGTACAGGTCCACAAGTTTGTCTGCGAAGGGACCCTTGAAGAAAGGATAGATGAGATGATCGAGGATAAAAAAGCACTTGCAGAGAATGTTATAGGTGCGGGCGAGGGCTGGCTGACAGAGATGTCAACCGAGCAATTGAAGGATCTATTTGCATTGAGGCAAGCGACGGTGATAGATGAATAATGGAAACGAGGGTTGAACAATGAGCTGGCGTAATGACTTCTGGGGCGGCTATGCCCCCTCAAAGCCAATAGAAGTGGAAGGCGGTATCAAAGCCAAAAGCAAGAGGGGCAGTATCGGGGATACCTGGTGGTCAAAACGCTGGGTAAGTGTCCTGGAATCCTTTGGCTGGAGCAACCGGCTTGAGCGGGGAAGACGGTATGCCAGAAAAGGGCAGGTGCTTGATTTTGAACTCTCAGCCGGAAAAGTGGAGGCAACTGTCCAGGGTTCGGTACGCAAACCTTATTTTGTCACTATTGAGATCAAACCGATCACAAAAGGGGCGTGGGATCATGTAATAGAGGAGATGTCGCAGAAGGCTATATTTGCGGCAAAACTTCTTGCAGGTGAAATGCCGGATGATATTGAAGATGCTTTTGAAGCAGCAGATGTGTCACTGTTCCCTGGAAGGTCAAAGGATATAAAAACGCACTGCTCATGCCCGGATAGTGCAAATCCCTGTAAACATATTGCTGCACTTTATTATATCTTAGCGGAAGAGTTTGACCGCGACCCTTTCATGATCTTTGAATTGCGGGGCCGGACAAAGGATGATATTACTGCGGCTCTTCGCAAACAGCGCACTGTAGATGATGAAAGCCCGCCTGAACCGGAGACTCTTCCGGCTGGTGAGACTGCTGAAGAAGAGGAAGCTGCTTTGTCTATGAATGATTTCTGGGACGCAGGAGAGAGCGAATCTTTTTCAGTTAGTATATCGCCGCCTGATGTATCCGCTGCGGTTATCAAACGGCTGGGAACACCTCAGTTCTGGGACAGCAAGGAGGATTTCGTAGAGAAAATGGGCGGGTATTATGAAGAGATCAGCAGGCGCGCTATTGAGACTGCTTATGGTGAACAGGCAGGGGCGAAGAAAAGGAAGGGATGAAACAAGGAGTCAGGTCAATATTCCAGGATAAACGGTAACTTTTGGTCCAGGCCCGATTATAGTCAAGAACATAATGTCCTTAACGTATATCCTGAACACTTTACGCTCTTGGCGTTCTTTGCGGTGTATGATCCTGGTCACCGCAAAGAGCGCGAAGTCCGCAAAGATAGTTTGAATTGTTTGGTTCTTGACTATATATCTCCATGCAAACTGATTATCCAGGAGAATGGGAAATTTCGGTTGTGTCCTACAAATCGTGACCTCTATATTAATTGAATTTGTTGATTTATGAAATAGTATTCATAAAGGAAGAGGGAACACGGATGCCACGGATTCGACGGATACGCACGGATTTGGGATTTCTGATTAAAATCATTCTTTCCTGTCATTCGTAAATATCAGTCTTTTGAATTCGGGATTCTACCAAAATTTAATAATAGCCCGACTTCTTTATTAGTAGCATAGACTTTGAAAAACAAACTGATGATTTTATCTGTTAATTTGGCGTGAAGCATTTTGTTTTATCCTTTCAGATTAAACACGAAAAACGAATTAATCGTATCCGTGTGCATCCGTGTGATCAGTGAAATCCGTGTTCTAAATCATTTGCCCCTATTTATACTTTAAGCGAGAGAGGATTGAAAGTGATATAATTTTCAAAAAAAATGTCGCTGAGTCCAGATGGTAAACCCATGATTTTCAAGAATCAGAAATATAAAGACATCAGGTCATGAAAAATAGGACACTACCGAAATTTCATTTTTTATCATTTCAATAAAATACTCATATAATTTATATTTTCTACTCCTGTGGGGAAGTTCTTTCCGATACGTTAAGGACCCATCAGATTAAAGTAGTTTGGATTTCAATTATCATCTGGTACAGGTGACTTCGGAGGAAATGGTGAGCCATGTGGGTAAGGCTTACAGCGCTCCTATTTAGTCGCCCCACATTGAAGCCCTGTGCCAACGTATTGCACTGACATCATTCACAGGATACACATCAGATTTTGAGGTACATAAAGTGTTTTCCCACCTTTCTATACAAGAGTTATTAAGTAAGCTGGAAGAGCTGGGGGATCAAGTTCCCGGGGAGCTGCCTCAAGCCATTCTTGCCAAAAAACAGGAAGCAGTGATTCCGTTATGTGATGTCCTTCATGATGATAGTTATTGGGAAGCTGAGGATAATATGCAGTGGATGCCCCTCCATGCTGTGAAACTGCTTGGCATGCTGGCAGACCCCCGTGCGCTGCCCCATCTTGTTGATGCACTTATTCTAGCTTGTAAAGTTGGGGATTATTCGATCATGGAAGATCTGCCTACAGTATTCGGATGCATAGGTCCGCCAGCAATTCCCCACCTTGAGGAATTCATTCATGCCAATAAAGGGGACAATGAATTTTGGTACCCCCGCAGTACTGCGGCGGATGGGCTATTAGGCATAGCTTTGCATCATCCTCATGAGCAAGAACGTATACTCACATTTCTACATGAGTTGTTTTCAGAAGAGGATGACGAGGAATTTCTGGGATTTGCTGCAAAGTCTCTTTTAAATTTTAGTGATCCGTCATCCATCCCAGTTCTGGAGAAAGCTTTTGATCGTGGCATTATTGACGATTATATTATCAGGAGGGACGATCTCTTAAAAAAGAGGGTAAAGCCTCTTGGTATTTATAATAATGATCTGTTACACTTTTATGATCCAGAACAGGTCGCCGAACGCCAGGTCAGACGGGAAATAGAATATGAAAAAGAATACGAAAAAGAATACGAAAAAGAGCGTCATGCAGCCCAAAAGCTTGAGCAGCGAGAAAAATCCATAGCCATTGAGCTTAAAAGATTAGAGATAGCAAATACGTTGAATGAACGTAATGTATTACCTCTTACCAGGAAAGTAGGCCGCAACGAACCCTGTCCCTGCGGAAGTGGTAAAAAATTCAAGAAGTGCTGTTTTTCATTTGTGAAAGCTCCCCCTCCCAGGCAGGTACTGGGTAATGGATTCTATTTTGCTAAATGGGCTGATCTACAAAAGGCAGCACCATATGATACAATACTGGTTCTTGAAAATCTAACATTTCTGGCGTCTGATGCTGAAAGAGAGGGTGATGTTGTCAGGGCTCTGGAACTATTCAGGATACTGGAACCCCTGGCTGAGCAAAAGGGATTGCTGGGTGAATTATTGCGCCATTTCGGATTAATTGTTTCTGACCACCCGGAACTTGGAGAGGAAGGACTTGATATACTCCGCCGGCTCCAGTCAATCCATAAAGACCAGAACCAGGAACAATGGGTTAATACCAGTATGGATATTGCTGATTTTCTTGGTCTTATGGGGAGGTGGGATGAGTGCAGGAATGAATATGGCAAACTCATAAATGTGATGCCGGATGACTCTTTCATTCGGATAGGATTTGCCCACATCCTGGAAAAGGGCAATTATCCTGATGAAGCTGTTGCCTCATATGAGCACGTGCTTCGGATGGGGGACCAGGCCGATGAGGAAGATCTGGAAACAGCAGCAGGGGAACTGCGGAAATTGGCTGCCAGTCATAATATTGAACTTGATACATGGACAAGGAAAGCTCTTGGTGATATCCTTAGTTGTGAGGAATAGAAGGACGGTTTGTCAGAGGTATTCCTTTTTTAATTTTGGTGTGAAGTGAGTTAATGTTTAAGAATGATTATTGCTTTTATTTGAGCTACATCTTGTTCTATCATTGAAATCCTTTCATCAAAATGAGATATGAAATCATCGTTAAAGGCGTGGATTTCTGATGATATTTCTATCCAATTTTGATTGATTTTTTGGCTGAGATTTAAGTTCATTTCTCTCATATACCTCACAGCTGTATCCATTCTTTCGTAAGGTGCTGTGGTCAGATCTTCTTCTCTGATTATCTCAAATGTTCTATATTCGTCTGTTGACTTTTTATAGATCACGTCAATGTTTTTTACGCGTATAGGGTATTTAATAATGTTGATTTTTTCGAGCAATTCTTTGATGCTATCTTCTTCACCCTCACAGATAATCTGCACAGTCCCGTCATCAAGATTTTTTACATGCCCGTTAAGATTCAGATTAAAAGCGATCTCATCAATGAAATCTCTAAAACCTGCTTTTTGAACTCGACCGTATATTATGATCTCTGCACGTTTCTCCATACTAAATCAATTTTCCTTATTGAATATAGATGTTATTCCTTGTTTATCTTATTCGTTATACCCCGCAGCTCTGATGCGGTTGGGTGTGCCGGCGCAACGTTTGACTAGAGACTTTTTATTTTATTCTGGATCAATGGGTCATA
>Ga0255367_1169_pt1 | contig 12595 bp, 12 predicted proteins | sample ANMaggSeSYBR01D8_FD_182098 | JGI IMG/M metagenome (GOLD analysis project Ga0255367, IMG submission 182098) | Sediment cell enrichment communities from methane seep in Santa Monica Basin, California, United Staets - ANME aggregate JGI... | ecosystem: Environmental > Aquatic > Marine > Cold seeps >... | reverse complement strand
TTCAGAAGTTAAGGAATCTTTCTATCGGAGGAATTGGGCATGATGGTTCTGGTTATTTTTCTTTAAAAACCCATATTATAGACGAAATCAAACATGTGAGAACCTAGGTGGAGTGAAGAATGTCATTTAAAAAAATTCTATTGATAAAGCCATCCGGAAGACATGGTCTATCTTTTGCATTTGATATAATTCCTACTGGACTTGAGTATATCGCAGCATATATTGAAGATGTTGTGGATGAAGTTAACATTATAGATTTAGAAATGGAGCCTAAACCCGTTCAACAAACCGTCGAAAAGTATTTGGACATGCTTAAGCCAGACCTAGTTGGAATCTCAATGTCGGCAACAGAACACAGCGAAGGTTTAGAAATTGCACGACTGGCAAAAAACCGAGGTATCATGACAGTTCTTGGCGGCTATCATCCTACAGTAATCCCAGATGAATTACTTTCACACTCACAAGTAGATTTTGTAGTCCGAGGTGAGGGAGAACACACAATGCATGAGCTGATTACAAAAGGGGATGCAAAGGGCGTTAACGGTGTTTCTTATCAAGATGGTAATGAAATCATTCATAATCCAGATCGAGAGTTTATTGAAGATTTGGATAGCCTGCCGTTTCCATCTCGGCATCTCAGGCGATATACGTATCATACGACGCTAATGCGAGATAGAGAACATGATGTGCTTACTACATCCAGAGGCTGCTGGGGTAAATGCAGTTTTTGTTGTGAACCTAGCATGAGTAACAGTCATCAACGTTATCGTTCCCCAGAAAACGTGATTGATGAGATTCTAGAAATAGTTAAATTCCATGATGAAAAACCTATTAGTATTGAGGTCACAGATCCACATTTTATGGGAAAGCCTAAACTCGTCGAGCAGCTTTGTGATCTGTTGATTCCATATGATTTTGACATAAGATTTGGTGTAAAGGTACGACCGGATTCAGTTGCGAAACATCCTGAGATTGTACGAAAAATGGTAGCGGCTGGGATTGATGGCTTTGAAATGGGTATTGAAAGCCCAATTATGAGAGATATAAAATCTACGTCTAAAGGTTTAAAAACCGATGTTCACGTTAAAGCAGTTAATAATATTAAAAGATGGGGTGGAAGTGCAGGTGGCACGCTTGTTATTGGCCTACCTGATCAGACTGAAGAAGAAATATTGCAATTTCCACTTTACGCTAAAAAGATTGGACTTACTAGTTCTGCATATGGTATTGCTACACCATTTCCAGGAACAAAATTTTATGAGGAAATAGATGCCCAGGGTTTAATCTTTGAAACCGACTGGAATAGATTTGATGAAATGCATTCCGTATTCAAAACCAAACATCTCTCAAGTGAACGAACTGAAGAACTAGCATCAATTTGCATGGCAAAATTCTGGACGATAGACACATTCATCGAAAAGGAACGAATACGTATGATAAAACACAAGACTAAGCAACCTTTGATGAAATTCATTGCCGATAGATTATCTGAACTTGAATTTTCGGTAAACACTGGTGCGCAACTTCAAGAAAGCAATCTTGGTAAGCATGCTCAGGAGTTTATAGAGGCATCACCAGATCCATCGATTAAGGAGTATACAAAAAAGGTAGGCATGCACAATGTCATAGAGATGTCTAGATTTTTGAATTTGCTTGGCGAACAAACAATTCAAATCACCGTGAGAAATAATGGAACGCCTCCTACAAGTTGGATTTTTAAAACCACAAACAAGATGATGGAATATATTGAAGTTATTCAGGGTAAGGTAGATGAAAGTACAATCAATTTTGACTTGGATCTAAGAGTTTTTCAACTAGATGGACAGCGAAATTTATCAAAAACCGACAATCTCCGAATCGTTGCTAAATTACTTGCGTCAAACAAAGGCATCAAAAGACAACCCAATATGATGCGGCTGCTCACTGCGGGCAGTATTGAGTTTATCAAATATTTAGGAGCAAGAAATGATTCAAACGTTAAACATTGATGTAATTGAATGGCAACTTAATTAAAAAAACATAGTCTTCATTTCCAGAACTTTGGTGATATCTTTCAATATGTTCTCTATTTTGTCTTTTACGTTTTCCCAAGCTTCCTGGACAGGAACTGCCCTGTAAACATATTTGAGTCTCTTACCTTGTTCTACTGTTCTAACTATAAATCCTTCTTCATCTAATCTTTTGATATATTTTCGTATTGTCCGTTCTGAAATGTTTAATTGTTTTTCAATTTGTTTTATGGTCAAGGATGTTTTGAGTAAAAGATTATAAATTTTAATTTCCACTGATTTAAGATTAAGAAAAGTAAAAATGATATTCAATAATTCTACTGGTTTTTTTCTTTCATTAAGTGCTTTCTCGATATCTTCGACATAATTTCTTTTTGCCATGATTATGGTATGAACGAATTACTATTTAAATTTTCATACGTATGAATACTAATTTCCTTTATTTTTTCTAACATTCCCCCACCCATCCATAGAACCGACTGCCTGATAGATTCGCTTGCCTTGGCTTCTTCAACTCTCGCTTTTATTATAGATAGAAGAAAAATTCAAGGAATTTCTAATGAGTAAGGAATTTGAAAAAGTCAAGGCAAGCGAATCCCGATGCGGGCATAGTCAAAACAATATTTTTGTTTTTAGGAGAGATCTTGGAATTTTTACCGGCAAAAAGGGATGAAATCCCTTCCCCAGCGTTCCAACATAAGAAAAATGGGCGGAATCAATATTTGCTTCAACCCCTTTTTACCTGTAAAAACGGATTAGTTTCTATTTCCGGCATTTTTTACGGATAAGCGAGTTAGGTATATTGTATCCTGAAAAGTGAACATAAAAAATACTGGTAAATCCCATGATTGCATTCTGATTTTAAAAGAGATATTTGTGTGATATTTTAATAGATTGAGTGTTTGGTTTAAATTGGTTATTAACCATTATGATATGGTGTATTTTTGATTATAGCCATGTTATACCATTATTACTTTGAATAAAACCATTATATATTTGCTTTTTACCAATAATTTTAAATACCTATGACACTATATATATTTTTAATAAATATTGGAGAAAATGATGTAAATGGAAGAAATAAACCTACAGAAGGATGCGTTTCCGGATGAAATTGGGAGCATTGCTAAGATACTTGATAGTGAAATGACAGCATTGGAAAGAATGAAAATTACTAGACATAACTTAATACGCATATCTGGTGCGGTAATCTTTTACTTAATCATGATGTTGATTTTTGCTGCTCTGTTATAGTCACATCTAAGGGAACCTGTTATCTTGGGAGGCGAGTAGAAATGGAATTAATTCTTTATATCATATTATTAGCATTTCTATTTGAAATGATGGATTCTTCGGCAGGGATGGGTTTTGGCACTGGACTGACACCTCTGTTGTTTCTTATTGGATACGATCCTCTCCAAGTGGTTCCAATACTTCTGATCTCGGAGGCGGTGACTGGAGTAACATCAGGTATTTTCCATCATGAATTTCAGAATGTAAAGTTTTCTATTAAAAGACCTATAACTAAAGAAACTAAGATTATGCTTATGATAGCAGGAATTGGTTGTTTTGCTATATTTTTTTCAGTTATTCTTACGTACTATTCACTAAAACTTCCAAAGGATGTAATAAAAGCATATGTTGGAATTTTGGTTCTTTTTATGGGACTTATTGGGGTGATTCGATTAAAGCGCAAAGTAAGAGACACTTATAAACCAAAATTACTTACCGGATTTGCGGCTTTAGCAGGTTTCAATAAAGGAATAGGGGCTGGTGGATATGGTCCAGTCGTAATGATGGGGCAGTTATTCTCCGGTATTTATGAAAAGACAGCTACCGCCATCGTTTCTTTAGCAGAAGGTTTTGTATGCATTGCAGGTGTAGCAGCATTCCTATTAATATCTTCATATGGTGTAACCATTGATTTTGTACTTCTCCCTTCTATATTTACGGGAGGTTTCCTTGCTGCTATACTCTCTCCATATATAGTAAGAGTATTGCCAAACAATATCTGGAAATTAGTGATACCTATCTATGCAATATCTATGGGAATTCTTACATTATCAAAAGTATTTCTTCTCTAGTACTCCTCCCCACAGCGGACATATTTCTAACTACCTGTTGTCTAAGTTGGACTATAACCATTTTTAAAGGTTAAAAACAGTTTCTAAACCGTAAAGGATTAATTCGATGCCTGGAACAAACATTGAATAAATAACAAAGTATTTATGAATGAATCCAATATCACCTACAGTGAGATTTTATGAAAATTGAATTGGATGATATACGATGCATTAAGGACACGGCGTTAACGGTTATAGGATCGAGGAGAAGAATTACTGTTCCCTCAGAGGTAGTTGAACTTCTCAAACTTGAAAATGGCGATAAATTACGCTGGATTGTATTCAATAATGGAATGGTACAACTACAAAAAGTATAAATCAAAATAAAAGCTATCTTTTCTACGTCTGTCTACTTACTTTAACTGTTATAGTAAACATGTTAGATCAGTAAATTTGTGCCCCCTTACCAATGGGGACTTTTACAGAATAAAAATGTGTTATTCTAAGAATGAATTAGTAAAAAAGCTTAATTTTCCGGATGAATTAGCTAAAATTGTTAAAGATCATAATAAGATGATGGAGCTATACAGGGAATTTAAAAAACCTATGACCATATCGGTTAAAGAAAAAAGAAGCGGGATTTTTTGAGGAGGAAATATATAATTGCTGAGCTTAAAAAATATTATCGTCCTTAGGTCAATAATATCTTTGGTATTTTGCCAATCAAATCCAGATAAATAGAAGTTGTTACTAGTGCATAGTGTCCTTTTTTCAATTTGGAATTTTGCCAGAATACATTCATATACTATGAATGAGAAACTTTGTATCGCTTTAGGGTGTCGATGAGGGCATTTGGTGTTCATCAGCGATGTGGCGTTGGGGATATTTGGTATCTACCAACCCCTACTTCTAAGTGATTTTTATTTCCATCTACTTTCAAACTGAACCTTCTGAAATTTATCTTTCCCATATTCTAAATGAGAAGAGGGGATGTGAGGGAGGAAATGAGGAGAATGGAAAAAAGAAGACCCTCGCATCTAACTACGAATTGATATTATGATTTATTAAGTTGAGAAAGGGGTGATTGGAAGTATTGTTGGGCTTTGTATCAAAAGATTCCCTCTTCGATTGACGAGATCAGTAAGCAGTAACAGGAGTAAATGATAAGATAAAGAGATTTATCAAAGAAAGTTAATTTTTAGTTTTAATTGAGAAAAAACTTGTGTAATCTTCTAATAGCATGGAGCTTATCTTTGTCACCTACTTTTGCCCGCTCTATACCCAATCTAATTATCTCCGTGGATTCATCCATAGCTTTTCTATCTACGGGAAAAGGTACGCCATCTTTGCCACCAACTGCAAAGCTATACTTAACAGGATCAGACCACGAGGGTTTATCACCATAGATGAGATCGGATATCAATGCAAGGACTCTAACAGTATTTGATCCGACTCCCTTCATCGCAATGAATTCTTCATAATTTTTTGGTTGAAAATCATATATCTCCCTCATTTTATTCCAATTTACGCTTCTGGGCATATTCAGACATTCAACAGATTCATGTTTCTGTTCGGGTAAATCCCAATTATACAATGTCCTCTGACTATGATGTCTTGTCAACTCGGCCCAATCTCTTTTAAGAGGTCTAGGACCATCATTTACAAGATCAACACACATTTTTTGATTAGATTCACTTTCTTTAGCAGTCATATCTAATACAAATTCTCGGCATTTTTCCCCCATTATTGCATTATTTGGTTCATGGACAAAACTATCTACATGCTCAGAAAGCCAATGATACCGTCGAGCATAATTGGTCTCAGAATTCATCCCCTGCTGAATAACAGCCCATAAACCACCTTCAGAGAATAAAAAAACATGATGATACAAATCATGTCCATCTTGTATAGCCGTATTATCAATCTTTGCAGCCATTCGACTAGAGTATTTTAATTTCTCTATTTTAGCTGTTGAAAAATTATAAAGTTCTCCGTTTTCTTCGATCTGCTGAAGTGTTTTTCTTGATGCTTTACCTTTACCACCAGCTATCGTAAAACCATATTCTTGAGGGCGGATGGCTTCTTTTAGAGCCCCACAGGTGACAGTAGTAGTACCGCTAGAATGCCAATCAAATCCCAAAACACAAGAAAGAGATTGGAACCAAAACGGGTCAGAAATCCTTCGGATGAATTCATCTTTACCATACTCGCATGACATCACTTCAATGATGCCTCTTGATAATAGTACCATTCTTTTGAATAACCATTTTGGTGCTTTACCACTGTGTAATGGAAGATTTGCAACACCTGTTTTTGGCATATTTGCAGATATCTAGTGAGATAACTGGATATAATATCTTCTAGGAGGTAAGTAAAAGTATTCTGTAGCTTTGATGACATGTTAAAAACGTTTTGAATACTTTTAATGATCCCTGTTTTACATATATAAACCAAAAACAACCTTCATAGAATTAGAATGGCGTGAGATACGGGGGACATGCCAGCATCCCCTACGAGCTGGCATCTCTGCCAATATTAAAATTGTGAGATTTACTCCATTCCTTCCATCCTATCCTCCTTCCTTTCTTATAACTCATCTAAAATCGCACTATATGACAGTCTTTTTTAATGACACAACATATATTGATGCTGGAAAATGAAACGACAACTAGCATCCTTTGACATCTGTATGGTAGTATCAGAACTACAAGAGCTACTGGGAAGTTACATAGATAAAACATATCAGCTTACTCGTGACGAGTTATTAATTAAAGTTAATAATAGAAAAATCAAACAAAAAGAAGTCATATTTGTCAGAAATGGCGAGCTGATATGCACCACACAAAAAAAGTTTGAAACACCTTTGAAACCCACAACATTTGCCATGACTCTTCGCAAGTACATACTAAACGGGAGAATTACAGCGATAACGCAACATGAATTTGATAGAATAATTAATCTGAAAATAAGCAAGAAAGAAGGGGAGTACATCCTCATAATCGAGTTTTTCTCAGATGGAAATATAATCCTTGTAAATCCGGATGGAAAAATAATACTACCCTTAATCAAGAAACATTGGGCACATCGTACAATAAAATCTGGTAGTGCTTATATACCACCCCCCGCCCAAATAAATCCTTTTAATTTATCTAAGGATGAATTCACAGATTTGCTAAAAAAAAGTGAAGCAGATTTGGTAAGAACACTGGCCGTAAATGTCAATCTAAGTGGAACATATGCTGAAGAAATATGCAAAAGATCTGGCATCGATAGGAATACTAAAATTGATAAGTTGACTGAGGGCAACATCGAAAAAGTTTTTATTGAATTGTCAAACTTTTTAGAGTTATTCAAAAACAAAGAATTTCAACCAGTTTTAGTTAAAAAAGACGGTAAACCTATAGATATCTTACCGCTTGAATTTAAAAGTTATGAACATGTAGATTTTGAGCAAGTAGATGGATTTACTAAAAACCTGCAAGAATTTATAAACATTAAGAAAAAGACAAAAAAATCTGAGGAGAGTAATGCCGAGAAAAAACTTGGAAAATTAAATAGACAACTCTTACAGCAACAGGAAGCTGTTGACGAGTTGGGCGAAAAAATAAAACAGAAAAAAATAGAGGGAGAACTTATTTATCTAAATTTTAAGCAATGTGAAAATCTGTTAAATAAAATAACTGAGGCTTTAGAATATAAGGACAAAAAAGAAAAAATTGAAAAAATCAATGAGCAGGAATTGGTAAAAGAATTTGATCCTCTGTCAAATATGCTTGTTGCCTATCTCCCAGATACCAAAGAAAATATCTCTGAGGTGAAGCTTGATTTCAGAAAAAGTGTTGCCGAGAATGCGGAGAAGGCATACAATGACAGTAAAAAATATCGCAATAAGTTGGCTGGCGCACGGGACTCAATTGAGAAAACAAAAAGTCTGATAGAATCTGCTAAAAAGAAAGTTGTTGAAGAAAAAGAGAAAAAGAAGAAGGTGACAACTGGCAAAACTTTTTGGTTTGAAAGTTTTCGATGGTTCATTTCCAGTGATGGTAACATTGTTGTAGGTGGAAAGGATATCAAGAGCAACGACAAAGTTGTAAAAAAATATCTAAAGGATGGCGATAGATATGCTCACGCCGATATACATGGTGCTTCAAGTTGTATAGTGAAGAGAAAAGATATAGATAATAAAGATCTTCCAATATCTGAAAAAACTCTAGAAGAGATTTGCATTTTTTCAGCTTGTCATTCCAAAGCGTGGAAACAGTTTACCGAGGCTCAGGCATATTGGGTTCTCCCAGAACAGGTAAGTAAGACCCCCCAGAGCGGAGAATTCGTCCCAAAAGGCGCATTTATTATTCGTGGAAAAAGAAACTACTATAGATGTAAATTAGAATTTGCCGTTGGAGAAATAATGGTGGGTGAAACAAGAAAGATCATGGGCGGCCCTGTTGAGGCTGTGAAAAAAAGAGCTAGTAAATATATAGTTTTGATTCCAGGCGATATGAAGAAGAATGTTATCGCACACAAACTAGCAAAGGCGCTTGATGCCCCTGTTGATCAGGTAGATAGGGTTCTTCCAGCAGGTGGTGTAAATATTGTTGAAACAGTGGGTTTTGAACTAAGCATGAGAAAGGAGTAATACATGAAGGTGATTTTTAAGGATCTTAACCACGGTGAGATAAAACTAATGCCTGAGAATCTTGACGATATATGGCACCTATACAACATCATCGATGAAGAAGATATAGTTCGAGGTCTCACTTACAGAACTGAAGAAGGACAAGACGATAAAATCCGATCTAAAAAATCCGAAAAGAAACGTATGAAACTTGGAATCAGAGTAAAAGAGGTGAAATTTCATGAGTTTTCAGATCGTCTGCGCATACATGGGATTATAGAAGAAGGACCTCAAGATCTTGGATCGTTTCACACCTTAAACATTAACGCCGATGCCATGGACAAAATTTCCATCGTAAAAAATGAATGGAAGCATTATCAACTGGATCGAATAGACGAGGCTGTTAAACTTCGTAGCCAATCCATATTAACATTCATATCATTAGATGAAGATACGGCCACTATTGCGATTTTAAGACAGAGTGGCATCCAATGGATCGCAGATATTGATTCCAAACGTTCAGGTAAAATGTATGAAAGCAAAGATACCGAGAAAGAGTATTTTGGCGAGATCATTTCAATTATAAGAACGAATAAAAACAAGGATACACCTCTCGTTATAGTTGGGCCTGGTTTTACCCGGGAACATTTTGTGAAATATGGAAAAAACAGAGAACCCGCTCTTTTCGATAACTGTCTTGCGCATGGAACTGGTAATGCAGGCATGAATGGCGTTCAGGAAACAATAAAATCAGGCATAGTAGAAAATATTACAAAAGAAAACAGGGTGATATTTGAAACACAACTCATTGAAAAACTTTTTGAAGAGATAAAAAAGGACGGTTTAGCAACTTACGGGGAACAAGAGGTAAACAGAGCTTTGAACAATGGAGCAGTAAAGAGACTACTCATATCAGATGTGTTAGTCCGTGCCAAGAAAGGAGAGGATCTGCTTAGAATTGCAAAACAAAACAATAGTGAGTTTACTATCATAAATACAATGCACGAAGTAGGAAAAAAATTTGAAGGTCTAGGGGGTATTGGCGCCCTATTACGTTTCAAGATATAGATTTTGGAAAGTTTATATCATTCCTCGTCCGTAGCAGAGGTTTTTGTAAAATTCGCCGCAAGCACCGTTATAGTCGCCACCTATTCCAGTTGGAGGAACATCATCGTCACCATTATTGTCTCCTTCTGGTTCTTCTATATTAAAAACGTAGTAAGTATATGTAATCTTCAAATCAAAATTATTTCCTTTATCTTGGAAATAACGAAGGATTTTAAGTAGGCGAGGGCGCAATTTTTCACCAGTTTGTACATCAACTTTAACATCAAAGGATGCTTCATTTTCACTGGGGAACCATTCGTCAACTATCCCCTTAGCTTCATCGGCATCTTCTGCCTCTACATAGTCGTCCGACGGCCTATCATTCACGTTGAAAGAAAACGTCATGTTTCCTTGTTTGACGCTTGTTTTCTTTTCAGGTTCGGCTCCAGGCTTACCAATTTTTACAGTTAAAGTATCTTCTCCTTTATTTAGCAGAAGACCTGAAGTATAATCATCCTCCCATGACAGTTGAAATTCGACTTTTGTCAAAATACTTCCATCTGGAGCGGATATAGACTCAGATTCACTGTAGGATTTTTTGGCTACTCCCTTTATAACTGGCTTATCGGTTGTCACTTCATTCCAAGTGATATCAAAGGTTTTTTTGTCGGACTCTGTAAATATATCACTATCGTCCACATCAGCTGATGTATAGAAGGCAATTGATATTGCTGCAGCTATTAATATTACGACTCCTACTATTAATATCAACTTGTCATTTTTTTTCAAGTTCATATATTCACCCTTATTTTTATAAACTAAATTCTATTTTTCTATAATTATAAGTATCTTTAATCCTTTATTAAGTTTTTTCATTTTTAACATATACTTACAATCCCAATATATCAATATAGTAGAAACCCTTTATTAAATTTTGTGTTTTATATAATTTTGCTGATAGCCGTAGTACCCACAATAAATATTTTTGAAAAACATTAAAAACAGTGGATAATTTTACGCGGAAAAGAGGCGTTATTTTTTATGCACGTCTGTTACTATAGAAATACTAGTACCACATTTTACACATTTGCCATCCCTAATACCATTTAAATTAACAGAATAACCACATCGCTCAATACAAATATTCCCACAGTTTGGACATATCGTATTTTCATATTCTCCCCGAGGAACATTTCCCAGATAGGGATATAAAATACCAGATTCCTTTGCAATATCATATATTCTTAGCAGCGTTTCAATAGGTGTCACTGGAACATCAGTCATCCTATAATCAGGATGAAAACGTGAAAAATGCACAGGTGTACTACTACCAAGTTTATCAACAACCCACCTACAAAACTGTCTTACTTCATCAACAGAATCGTTATAGCCAGGGATAACAAGATAAGTTACCTCCAAATGTATGTCTAACTCTTTAGCAAGCTCACATGTTTTAAGTACTGGTTCCAAACGTGCCTTGCACACTTTTTTATAAAAACCGTCATCAAACGCCTTAACGTCAACATTAATTGCATCTAAGAAAGGAGAAAGCTCTCTCAAAGGATCTTCATTAATATATCCATTGCTGACGTAAACCGTATATAAACCTGCTTTTTTCGCTAGTTTTGCAGAATCAAAGGAAAACTCATGCCAAATAGTCGGCTCATTGTATGTCCAAGCAATCCCTTGACAGGTCTGTTCTCGGGCAAGTTCAATGGTTTGTTCTGGCGTAATATTTGTAAGATGTGAATAATCCGGCATCGCTGCAGAAATACTGGAATTTTGACAATTCTTGCATTTAAAATTGCATCCAACAGTCCCAAGTGAAAACACATTTGTACCAGGATAAAAGTGATACAATGGCTTCTTTTCTATGGGATCTGCAGCCATGGATGAACAGGAGCCATATATTAGCGTGTATAATTTCCCATCTTCATTTTTACGTACCCTGCATATTCCAAGCATCCCCACATCTATTTCACAGTTATGGGAACAAAGAGTACATTGAACTTTTTTATCTGCAACCTTCTTCCAAAACCGGGCATCTCTCTTCATTACAAGATTTTAATACAAAATACGGGTTTATTAATCTTATCACCCAAGCAACATTCCCTTTAGATTACGCAACAGACCACTACGGGGATATCGATCATTAATCTGCGGTTCCATATTTTTAAAATCCTCAAATTCATCGCCTGTTTTCAACATATAGCGAGCGTAATAAAATGCTTCCTCAACAGAAACTTTTCCATCCTTGAAAAATTTGAAATTCGTCGGCCTACCAAAATCCAGGATCCCTGGTCTAAAACCATCAGCATCCCCAGTTGTAAGGCCTTCAAACCAGAGAAGAGAAAACAGTGGCCCCTTTGTAGTACTTGCATACCCTAATCTAAATTTACTAGCACCGGACATTACAACTCTGCCAGAATCTGGAATACCTGACCGCAATAGGAAAAACGTTGGGAAATTATATATGGCCTTATCAGCAAAACCGCCACTGAAACAAGCATCAACGATGACACATGTCTTCTGTGATTTTAAACCAGATAAAAGATCGCCAAATTCATCATCTGTGATTGTGTCATCCCACAGAAAAATTGAACTGTGTTCTAGGAATTTGCCACCAGTTAAAAGATCGTTCTCGTCACCATGACCATGACCAAAAAGCCAAATGAAAACCTCACTATCACCAAATTTGTTCGCCTCTTCAACAATATATTCGATACTTGTCTCTACGTTTCTTATCGTGGCTCCACCGTAGGATATATCATACTTGTGATTTCGCTCCTGCAAAGTTTCCACACGAGCACCATAGCCGTTATCCATACGTATCCATCCATCATCAAAAAGGATAATCATAT
>Ga0255367_1201_pt2 | contig 12767 bp, 18 predicted proteins | sample ANMaggSeSYBR01D8_FD_182098 | JGI IMG/M metagenome (GOLD analysis project Ga0255367, IMG submission 182098) | Sediment cell enrichment communities from methane seep in Santa Monica Basin, California, United Staets - ANME aggregate JGI... | ecosystem: Environmental > Aquatic > Marine > Cold seeps >... | reverse complement strand
GCCGATGAAATTATATTTATGGAAGGAGGACACATCATTGAAAGTGGTTCTCCAAAACAGATGTTTACAAATCCAAAACACAAACGAACAGGTGAGTTTCTCGGTAAAATCGCTTCACTGTATGGAGAGGAGTGATATGGTGAGAGTTTATGTCTGATTTTATTAGTTTCTTTGCACAATCATTACCAAAACTCTTGGATGGGCTAAGTATCACACTTTTTCTTACGTTTCTTTCTTTAATCTTAGGTTTTCTACTTGGAATAAGTCTAGCCCTCGGAAGAATTTATACTCCAAAGATTATTTCATGGCTTTGTATCGGCTACATTGAAATTATTCGAGGGACGCCGCTTTTAGTTCAGTTATTTATTTTGTATTTTGGGCTTCCAAGTGTTGGTATTCGCCTCACACCCATTATAGCAGCAGTCATTGGACTTTCATTAAATAGTGGTGCATATCAGGCAGAGTATCTCAGAGGATCGATTCAAAGCATTAAATCAGGTCAGATGATTGCCGCTAGATCATTAGGTATGACAAAAACACAGGCTGTTGCTCATGTGATTTTACCACAAGCCTTGAGAACATCAATTCCTGCATGGTCAAATGAACTTATTTATTTGTTAAAATATACATCTATTGCTTACATCATTCAGGTTGTCGAGTTAACTGCAGAAGGAAAATTTATTGCAGCAGATACATTCCGATATCTTGAAATCTTTACTATGATTGCAATTATTTACCTAAGTTTGACTGTTCTTTTTACTGAGATAATTGATCGGATTGAACATAGAATTCGTATCCCGGGGTTAGGTACAAAGAGAACAACGTTGTTACGTGATGCTTGAGCATATTGGAATTTTAGGATATCTATCAAATTATAACGGTTAATGCTGTCATAAATACAACAGCTATCTGATATGTACGCAAGGTGAATTTTTAAGAGATAAATCGGAGTATATCTCTACTACATCATCAAAGGAATAAGTACAATACTAAAGAATCGATTCGTTCCATGTACCACCCAAGCACCAACAAGATTCCTTGATCTTCTACAAATTTCTATAATCTGCATGGTGTGAATCAGTTAGATAGTAAAATACCTATTTTCATTAATCACCCTCACGTCCATCAGACAAACGAGATTTGAATGCGTTTTTACTGGTAAAAAATCATTTTTTCATCTTGAAATATTTGATGAAATCCAGTTAAAACTCATAAATATACAACATATGTTCTAAGCAAATCAATCTCGTTTATAAATATACAATTTATATTTGATGAGTTAGCCCATGATATTTATTTAAAAAGGTTGGAAAAGATGAAAGAGGAATTAATTGCACCATGTGGAATGAATTGCAGTATATGCAGCGGATATCTGGCTCTATCATATAATGTTAAAGATAAAGGACTCAAAATGCCTTATTGTACTGGTTGTAGACCAAGAAATAAACAATGTGCTTTTCTTAAAAAAAGTTGCGAATTGCTATTAAATAACAAAGTAAAATATTGTTATGAATGCCAGGAATTTCCTTGCAGGAATCTTAAACATGTTGATAAACGATATAAAACTAATTTCAAAATGAGTATGATTGAAAACCTGGAATTTATAAAAAAACATGGCATTAAAGATTTTCTAGAAAGTGAAGGCAAAAAATGGAAATGCCCTAATTGTGGGGAAATAATATGCTGTCACAATGGGATATGTTTCAACTGTGGATTAAATAAATTAAAAAATAAGAAAAAATTATATCGATGGAGCGATGATTGAATTACCAGAGCAATGAAGACCTAAGATATTTTGAGGTTTCTACCATTATACCTCACAACATGTAAAACTACTAATTTTATTAATAAAGAATTGTTATGTAACTGTAGGTTGAGGGAGAAATAAAATGACAAAGAAAAGTTACTCTTGGATAGATGTTATCCCATCAACTTTCTCAAGTCTGCTCTTTATCTCACAAATCATCGTTGGTATTTATTTAATATCTGATGTTTCTCAAATTACAATTTTAGCATATACCGGTGTTGGACTTTATATTTTTTCAGGTTGGATTTTTGGTATGCTACCAGTCATTGAATTTCGTAAAAAAGGTGGAGTAAAAAAGGGAAAAAGTTATATTCAGACAACCAAGCTTGTTAATACTGGTATATATTCTATCGTTCGTCATCCACAGTATGTAACATTTATACTATTTGCGATTGCTGGTATGCTACTTTTCCAGCATTGGATTGTTTTCTTACTGGGCATTCCTATAATACCGCTAACATACATTGACTTATTAAGGGCAGATAAACGGCTAATTGAGAAATTTAGTGATGATTACAAACAGTATATGCAAAAAGTGCCAAGAGCAAATTTTGTAATTGGCATTATACGACATCTACGACGTAGAAATAGAAAATATCAAACTGGAAAATGAGGTTTAGAAAATGTCGCTTATACCGGCTTTTGAAACAGGATTTTGGAATGCATGGATTTTTATGATTGGGTTTTTGCTCCCTCCATTCATATCGATTTTATGTAGTAAAGGTAAAGCAAAATCAAAAAAATGGATGGTTTCTGTTCCTATTAAGCATGAAAAGTTACTTAATATCATTTCTACTGTTATTATGGCTGCGGGAGGCATCTATTCCATCTTTCTGCCATTGCAATTAGGAAAAGTATGGTTTTTCATAGGTTTAGTAATCTTCCTAATAGCACTTGTTATTTCTCTATCCGCTACTTATATTTCTCGGACTACTTCAACTGATAAACCTTTCACCAAAGGCCCATACCGTTACTCAAGGCATCCCCTATATGTAGCAGAAACTTTGATATTTATAAGTATAACCATAGCCAGTGTTTCATGGGTGTTTCTACTACTTACAATAATAATGCAAAGTTTTCACATGATATATGCACCCGCTGAAGAACAAAATTGTCTTAAAAGGTATGGAAAAGATTACAGGGATTATATGAAAAGAACACCAAGATGGATAGGAATACCGAAATCAGGGGAAAAGTGATAAATTCAATCATCCTCACATTTATCAGACAAATACGTATTAATTTTTTTATTATTCAACTGGAGAGAATTATTTTTATAAATGACTTTATATAAAATAGTGCAGGGGACGAGATTTGAACTCGCGGACCTCTACAGGACAAGGCCCTCAACCTTGCGCCGTTGACCAGGCTTGGCTACCCCTGCAAAAAGAAACAAGAGATAAAAAGAGTCTTGTTTTTAAACAAGACACATTACAGCTCTATTGCATCAGTCGGGCATTCATCGACACAGGTTCCACAATCAATACAGGTGTCATCATCAACAGTAGCCTTATCGCCCACTGTGATAGCATCTACTGGGCAGACTTCTGCACATGCGCCACAACCGGTACATTTGCCAGAATCAATTGTTACAGCCATAATTTTTTTCCTCCATATCTTTTTCTTTTGAGGGGTTAAATCCTAGATGCTGTATTTATCTTTTCTGGTGTTTGTTTGGACTATATGAGATTAACATCCATGCCACAGATTTCACTCAACTCCTTATGTAAATTAACAAGACGCTCTGCATATTCATTATGGCCTTCCCTTAATGCTCTTTTTACTTCGTTTTCAATATTTTGTTTTTCACAGTTATCAATCAAACTGTCAGCATGACAAACAATCTTCTCTTCGAGTGTCTTGGGCATATAGTCTCTTGGCGGCAGATTTAATTTCCTTGCCACCTCCACCGATAGCCCTGCCCCAATATGCCTCTCAATAATATTCACTATGCTCTCAGGCAATCTCAACTGTCTAGCGATTTTGATTCCCTCCAAGGCATGAAGAATCCCATGTGTTTTTGATCTCCCAATGTCGTGAAGCAGTGCCCCTGCTTCAACAAGTTCAACATCAGCATGTGCCTTTTTTGCCATTCTTACTGCTACATCTCTAACTGCTTTGCAATGTCTAATGACTTTGTCAGAACACCCACTTTTTTTAAGCAGATCAAGACATTCTTCGGGGGAAGGTACAGTGCTGCTCATAATAATAACCCTACTTATCTTTTGATACAACCTTTTTTCCTTTATTGCTGGGAAGGATTTCTATTTTTCCGTTAAATTGTTTCTCATTCCAATTACCCACATTATATCTATCTAGAAAAACTGCTAATGCGGCAACCTCTGAATGCGGCTGATTGCCTACTGAAACATTAAAATCAGCCATTTCATAAATTTGTGGAGGTACCTTTTCTGCCCCTATAATAATAAGCAAATCCTTATTCTTATCGATTTCATCGATTGATTTGTTCAACTTTTCACCATACATGGTGAGATGAACTATCACACCACCCCATTTTTTAATTATTTTTTTCTTATCCGCTCCTGATTCTATTTTAAAATCTCCCCCAAAACGTGCGCAAATAGAGCGGACATTGTCTTCAATCTTGTTATCCTTTGTATCTATAATGATCTTATCCGCACCAAAGGCACGTGCCACTAGTGCTACGTGAGTTGTTATACGTTTATCGCGACTGATTCTATGACCTATCCTCAAAACCGTTATCATCCTGACTTCACCCTTTCATATTTTTCAAAAACAAACACAATCATAGTTTAGCTAGCAAAATCAAATGCATTCCCCATATATAAAAATTTGAAGTTATATGGTCGTTTAAGATATCTACCACATCATTTCTTTGGTCTTGGCTTGAAACCTTCGCTAAATGTCCCATCTGTATTTTGAATCAACACAGTTGCCTTTCTTTCTCTCGCAACATTTCTTGCTTGCTTTATGGCACTTTCCTTCAATCTATGATAGCTGTAAATTTTTCCGTGGCTTCGTACAGCCCAATCACCACGAACTTGACCCGGTTGTGGTTTGCTTACCACATAAATTACGTTTGAGGGTTTTCTGGGTTTTTTCTCAGTTTTTGCTAACTTTTTCTTTGTTTTTGCTAGTATTTTATCAACAGTTTTGTCTAGTCTTACCTCAGACGTCTTTGGTTCATGTTTAGAAATATTATCCACATTTTCTTCGATAGCCCTCATATCCCTCCAGAATCTCTGTTCAGATGATACAACACCTTCTCGCTGATATGAAGAATCTTCATTTTCAGAAGCGACATCCACTGAATGGAGCGTCTCATGATACTCTGCTAGTGTTGGTTCTTTAGGATCTTGTACAGTTTCCGATTGTGTAGCCTCTTTGGATTTAGGCGGTGTTGGTTCTTCATCATCGTACTCTGGTTCCTTTTTCTTAGGCTTTAATTTGTCTAACACTTTCAATTTTACCATATACCGACGTTCCCAAAATGCTTTGTTGTTATCTGTAAGTTAACGTTCTTTTTGTTGATAAATCTTTTCTTTATGATAATATGCTTGGATGAATTCTTATTTTCTTGTTTTCTGCTTCTCTTCTTTCCCCCATTCATAAGAAATTTAACATTAAATCATAATTATGCTTCTTCTGTCTTATAAATTTATAAAAATATTAAAATTTAACATGTTCTAAAGAGATCTACGGCCTACATCCGGCACTATATGACCTTATTCTTTCCCATATTTAGAATAAATATGTTAATAGTTTTTTTCTCAAATACAGATTGCATGCTTAAAAATTTATAATTTAGGTTACAGTTGTATTACTGCTATCATATATATTCTGTGGAGATACAAAACGTAAAAATCCATAATCCTCTATTATATCTGGTTGTGTATCACCATCAAGGTCCTCTGGAAATATTGGATCAAGATCGACACCTGCGTTATAATAGGAAGCCCATACTAAGCCTGCGCAATAATACCAATCAGACAATGGATCCAATGGATCATCCGGGTTATAATTAGCATGTTTACGGAATTTATAAGCAGGGTTGTTTTCATCCCATTTTTTATAATCCCACATAAAACGCGGGTTATCTTTTTTTGACATATAGAAAAAATGTTGATAGGAGCATCCAAGCTGACTTTCTGCAAATTCAATAGCAGTATTTTTTACGGTTTCATTAGTAGTATTAACCGTAGCATAGTATAATTTTGAATAAAAAAATAACAAACTTAGAGGAGTATATCTAACCTTTGGAAATGGAAAATAAGTAGATTCAATAACATAATGCCTACCAAATATTTTATCCTCTATAAATTCACCTTTGATGTTTATATGTCCTTTACCTCGATAGATAGCAACATGATCAAAGCCTTGTTTAACATCATGGCCACCAAGTAAAACCCAGATATCTCTTATTTCACAAAAAACAATATCACCAGGTTCCAGTTTCTTAAAAATAGTTGTTTTTGAAAAATCAGAATCAATATAGGAATCATCATTTTTACCACTATTAACAGTGTTGTTGAAAACTGGATTAACAATCATTGTTACAATTAAGAAGGTGAATAAAATTTTTGTTCGAAATATTTCTTTCATTAAACATAACCATCTTTTTTATGTAATAGATATTAACGTTTTAAACTTATAAATATTATGTTTTTTGTTTTATATTAATTGTCACTTCTGTATAGGAACAAAATCCCCTTCAGGGGAAATTATGTTGATTTGTCAACTATATTGGATGTATTTTGGCCATATGACTTGACATATTTGCGGCTCTAACCTTCACACCACATAAACTACAAGTTAGCCACTCATTACTTTGGATCAATAGTAGTCTATTTAGTAGTTCATCCACAGTCAGTTCCTTAGCCAATGCTAGCTCCCTAATCATCCTGGCTGTACTCAATCTAACAGTCAACGAATACCAACCTTTTCCAGGCATGAACACAAGATGAAAATCTCTATTTATGAATTGACCGGTCAATCTTGTGAGAACTATACTTACCACGCGGAGTCTATACATTATATACAATAAAAAAAATTCATAGATATTTTGTAGCTTTCTACAAAAATATCTATTATTAGATATTGGCGCAATAGATTCACGTTAATTTTCACTAGTAAGCCCTGCTGCAATTGCAGAATCCCTAGATAAACAAAGGGAGAACTATTTAATGGGTTATCCTACGCCCTAAAGTCGATCAGAGATCAGGCGAATACCATCTGTAATATCTCTCTGAGTACAGGATAGCGTTCAAGCAGTCTTTCCAAAAATAAGAGGAAAGCCCCGAACCACGTATCTTTAAGCAAATTCATTTCTGACGAATCTGCTTCTTTACCATCTTCAACTGTCGTTTGCGTCTTTTCAGTTTCGTTGGAACAATCCGCTTCATCATTTGTGTGGCATGCCTGGGAGATGTTCCCAAATAGCCCCAAAATGACTAATGCTATTGTCAAATAACGTACTAACCTTTTCCAATCCATCCTCACCACCATATTAATGTTTTATAAATTATACAATATATAGTTTGTGTGTAAAATTGTGAAAAAGGGCATTTTTTCAAAATGGATGATTATCAGTTTAACGTTTCTAAATTTATAGAAATATAAGTATATTATACTTATGAAAACGGAGCATTTGAATCTTTTAATCAGTGAAGAACTAGTAAAAAGAGCGGAAAATCATGGGATGAATTTGAGTGCATTTTTGGAGATTAAATCACAGGAACATCTGGCGTTAATAGAAGGAAAATCTATTAATCATAATCACTATTCCCAACAGAATGATAAGTCGGAAATAAGGAATAAAGATGATAAGCGGGCTTATGGTCTAGTGGTTATGACGTCGCCTTCACACGGCGGAGGTCTCCGGTTCAAATCCGGATAAGCCCACTACGAGAATCTCTAACGATATTCTCGAAGAATATTTAGATATTTTACGACTTTCTGGTGTGACTGAGGGACACATTAAAGAGGTTGATAGAGCCTTAAAAAGGTATCAAAAGTATATACTTTTTAGATTAGACAAAGGGAAAAGTATACAATATTTTAAGAGATTACAACATGACAGTTCAATATCTTATTACAAAAAACAAATGTATCAGATACTAAAATTTTTAAAACATCTTAAATGCAATTGGGTCGAGGAAATACAACTACCCAAGAATCCATCATATTCTCCTAAAAGATTTAGCAACAGTGATATCCAAAATACTTTATCTTTTTTTAAGCAAAACCCTCACTTTTTACAGATAAAAGCATTGATATTACTTGGTGTCACCTCAGGGTTGAGAGCAGAGGAATTGTATCAGTTAACTCCAAAGGATATAGACCTACAAAATGGAATTGCAAGAGTAAGCCACAATCCTCAAAACGGACAGACAACAAAGACCCAACATAGCAGGGTATCGTTTTTCAACAACGAGGCCCTATCAGCCCTAGAAGAGTATCTCTCATATTACAACAACGGCTGTACTTATTCTCGATTATTCCCACAGACAACATTGACTCGTTTATTCAGCACCGCACCAATTCGAGTAAAACATCTCCGAAAAGCTTTCTCACAAGAGTGGGATAGAAGAGGAGGGCCAACAAGTATTAAAAAAATCCTGCTGGGACATTCAATAAGGAATGATGTGGATTTGATGCATTATAATGCTCAATCTCCAGAGGATTTAAAGAAAATCTACGACAAAGTGATGAACACCGATTAATCCGCAAACAGATTTCTAAATCCCTCAAGGACTTCTCCTTCAGATGCAACATGATTCCTTTCCATTATTTTCTGCTCAGTCTCTTCGTCTGATAGCCCAAGTGCTCTAAAGATAATTCGTGCGTTTTCTTCAACCTCATTTCCCAATCCAACTACAACCGATTTCATATGATTCCTACCGTCTTATTTATCCGGTGGTTATCGTATAAATAATTTTAGTTGCCAGTTTTTTAAAATACAAATTGACTTGTCAGCTAACGAATATACGCAAAATAAAATGTCAGAAACACACCTTACGCTAAAGAACAAATAAGGGCCTGAATAGTAGTCCTAATCCCTCGAAAATGGGTTATATAGTTGGAATAGACAAATATGATTTTAATATAAATAGTAATGATTTTCATTAATTATGATACTTTTTTCAACATGAAATCAATACTACCCTTTATGTCTAAAGGTTTTGGTAAACTACAGATAAAAATAATTGAATATATCGAAACAAAAAGCCACTTTAGTTCTTCCCAAGTAATCAACTTTTTAACGAGTAAAAAACCAACTGCTTCAGATAGAAGTAATATATACAAAGCTATTGTAAGACTTAGAAATGATGGTGTAATTATCAAATCTGGACAACGGTCCCTCCTTATTTATCATCCGCAAAAAAAACCAATATCTTATATGCTAAATAAAAAAAATACAAAATATAAGAGATGGAAACAGCTCTGAGTCTACTCTTAAAACGGTAAGAGCGACTATTTCAGGTATAAACTTACGTTTTATCTATTTTATTTAGGTACTAAAAATGACAAGAAATATAAAAAGCGGTCATAAGCCGCAAGAAAAAAAAGTAGTAAACAAGCAAACGCCCAAAGAATTGAAAAATGAAATACAAACCGACTATGATAACAAGACAAACCAAGAGCAACGTAATCAGGAAACAAAACAAGACGTGCAACCAACCGAAGCCCAAAGGAAACCAATTGAGGAGATCGACCAATTAATGGAAGATTTGACTCAAAGATTTGAAATGTCAAAAAAAATAGCTCGAAGACAGATACTAAAAGAAAAATTAATTGAAAAATATAAATTGGGTAACTTCTTGTGTCCTCTTACAGAAAAGTCAGTTTTTGCACGTATAAATGACGATGTATTGAGTTATTATGTTGAGGACTGCCTAATACACGATATATCAATGACTAGCCGTGAAATATTATATATGAAACTGCGAAATCTCATCAAGGACTATGTCGAAGACCATTATTCGGGGTATTCCGAGGGTGAATATTTATCACGGCAACCTAGGATAGAAATTGACTACGATTTAGATGACATGGAAGCATGGGGAAAAATAACAATATCCATCGAAAATGATTTAGATATGAAAGTAGGTAAAAAGCCAAATCTTAAGACTGACTTCAAGAGCTAACAGAGGTTTTTTGATAAAAGACTGAAAGGATAAGGGGCTGACCCCCTTCCTTTCTCTATTTTTCGATTTGGCAATATATATTTCTAAATATATCATCAATAACAGATTTCCAAGGTAATAGAAATCGTTTTATGGGAGTAATATATAAAAATATATGGGGTAAATAACGTAAAATTATGAAGGAATAATTATGAACATAGAAAAACAATTTTTAGGAAAACTCTGTAAAATTCAATTCAAGAATGGATTTGTTCTCATCGGAACTGTAACAGATATAAACAACGAAGGATTCTTTTTTCAAACTCCACAAAAAACATCTTTTATATCATACGAGAAAATCTTTGAATTAATACCGATAGGAGGTGCAAATCATAAAAGAGACGGCGGGTGATATCCATCGACATAGACACCGCCCGAGAGAACCTCGGAAAGGACTGCAAATTAACATTACAAACAGCGAAAAAAGATGAGATACACGTATTCCCCGACCCACCAGGAACCGGAAAAACAAAGACATTTGCTAAATTGATTGAGAAAATTTCAGATATCAAAGTATTGACATTAGCACCTACTCATCAATTAGCAACCGAAACAGATAACCATTATGATACACACTTATGGGGTAGAGACCATTTTTATTGTCCACAAGAAGATAGGTTCGAAGCTACAAGAAATATGAATTTCAACCGAATGCAAGTTATTTGTGATGATTGTGACTTAAAGAAAAATTGTGAATGTGAATATCTCGCAAATATAAAAAACGCATTAAACTCAAGGACTGTAATCAGTGTTCATGACTATCTTAACACGACAATACCACAGGATTTTCTTGAAGATAAGGAAAAAAAATGCATACTCGCAATAGATGAATCACCCATTAATAAACTGATACAACAGATTCACATCACCAGAAAAGACTTACGTAATATGGAGGCAATAGCAGATAACGATACTTTTTCAGCATTGACCAAAGAACTCATTAGAATAATAAGAACTGACAAATCATACTATAACAAATGTTTTCTGAAGGAATTCAACTGTAAACCTGAATACCAGAACATGCCATGGAATGAGTGTTATAGAAAAATAAAACAATACAATGAACAGGTTGCTAATAGATTTATTAATAACTACATATACGAACTCAAATCAATCGTTAAATTAAGTATCGAATTCGGGAGAAGAAACGTTTCTCTTCCATTTTCAAAGCCAGATAAATACATAAGACATGAACATAGGACAAAACCAATAAAAGAAATATGTTATACTACAACCAACAGAAGATTACCAAAAGTACCAATCATTCTTTTTGATGCCACAGCAGATAAAACACTCCTCGAAAAAATATTCCCCGATAGAAAAATAATAATGCACGCCCCAAATATTAAAAATGTTCATATCCCCTATCAAATCACTGATGGTAATTATGCAAGGATGGCATTATCAAAAGAAAGAACCCGAATTCGGATAGCAAATGCAATATATCAAAAATGCAAAAAATTGAGGAAAGATGATGAAATCGGCTTAATCGCTCATCAAATAAATGAGAATGATTTCGAAAAAAGATTAATCGAGATGGGGGTAAAATGCAAAATCATAACAGAACATTATCACAATCTCTTGGGTATTAACGAATTCAGCAAATGTATCATGCTATTCATTATCGGTTCCCCAGAACCGAATCCAACGGATGTGAAATTATACACCGAAGCGTTGCACATAGGAGAAAGACCTGCTAAACAAAAAAGGCGTGACAAAAAATATATTGATGAACGAGTACAAAGATTGGTTTCACACATCCGTGAATCTCATATAATCCAAGCATACGGAAGAGCCAGGACGCTTACCAATAAGGATTGTGAAGTATTCATAATCAGCAATTTAGAACTACCAATCGACACCTGCAAGATTGAATTAGATGACATGCTTGGAAAGCCAACAAGTCCGGAGGACGTAATTTTAACTACAATATATGAGATATATGGAGAAAATTTTGGGGAATACAAAAGATTTTATGACACAGTAAGAGGTCGCAAACCATTTATTGGATATAATGGATTTGCCACACAGACCATTGCATGGTTGGATTCCACTGATTTCCTAGAAAGGAGACCTGGCCAAATCAAAATAAAGGCACTAGGAATGAAAAAAGTTGAATTATTCATCGAAAATTTGAATAAATAGTATTTAAAGTATCAGAGAAAAAGAGAGTATAACGCCTACTATAAAATTTTTATGTATTATCTTCCCCCCCCTCCTTTCTCTTTTACTATATATTATAAGCGATATACTCTCTTTTCATGTTATGCTTTATATGTAAAAATGATTAAATTTTTCCTTTCTAACGACCTGTTTGTTGAAGAATACCAGAAATATTTAATGCTTTATCGAGGGAGATTAAATTTCTTTAATTTTAAGGACAGAATGGTATCTTCCCCTTACGAATACTCTCTTTGAATCCTGCACCTCCTTCTTACACCCCCTATGGAAAATATTATAGACATGATGATAAGATAGTTATTCCAGGAGTTGTAAATTTTTGGACAATGCTTAAATTTGAGGTTATTAAGCCATTAAAAGGAGTTTTTTGCATAGTAGGCGATACTCTAGTTAAATTATCAAATGGTATAGATTAACAAAATCTATTAATTTGGTCTATTACACCATTTAAATTATTGTTGATATTGCTTGCCTGAAAACGTCTTACTTTCCAACCTTCCATCCTTAAATGTATGTCACGTAAGATATCATAATCATCTTTTTTTGAATGAGATTTATCGCCATCAATTTCAATATCATATCTGTTATTATTGATAAATAGAGCAAAGTCA
>Ga0255367_1187_pt1 | contig 12855 bp, 10 predicted proteins | sample ANMaggSeSYBR01D8_FD_182098 | JGI IMG/M metagenome (GOLD analysis project Ga0255367, IMG submission 182098) | Sediment cell enrichment communities from methane seep in Santa Monica Basin, California, United Staets - ANME aggregate JGI... | ecosystem: Environmental > Aquatic > Marine > Cold seeps >... | reverse complement strand
GCGCTTGGCAAGATCTCTGCCATTGCGAAAGCCGCTATTCTCCGCTTGGCAAAACCTCTCTTCTCTAAAGCGCCAATTTGGCTAAACTGTTCGTCAAAAAGCTTTTTTAATTCCCAACTGACATTCCCAAAACGTGAAGGAGTACCAATTATAACAAGACGAGCATGAAGTATTTCGTTGCGATGCTTAATGTCTGCTGCTTTAGCGACTCGGACCACAAATCTCTTATTGCGTAACACAGAGGCGAGCTCCCTGGCAATAGTTTTGCAATTTTCTTTAAAAGGGGTCGCAGTAGTTACAACATCAACTTCTCCATGACTTCTCTGCCTGATCTTCTCGAACAGAGGACCATTGGAATAATAATCTAATGGCGTGCCGCTTGAATAGATAAGAAGGACGTCTGGTGACTTTGCCTGTTCTTCTTCAGCTTGGATGACAGGCACAGAAAAAGACATAGTTGTTAATAAAAAAGAAAGCACAATTAATATCTGTTTTCCATTGAATCGGCTTTTTCCAAACACTCTCATCTTTATATCCTCAACTCTGTGTCGCAAATATGGCCGGCAGGCCCGCGTAAGTGGGAATCCAGAAGCACCGAAGTAGCCAGAAATACTGGATTCCCGCCTTCGCGGGAATGACGAGTGCCTGGTACGATATTTCACGCGTGACACGACAATAGTGCAATTCAATAATATTTCAACATGAAATTGATTCCTGTAATTAGCTAAATATATTTAGACTTTCAGACAAATAGTAATCACTGCCTTTCATGATTCTCTTTCTTATGTTTGTAAATTGTTGTACTAATGTGAAAAAGTTCTTCAAAATAGCGTTTACCTTGCGTGGCCAGAATCCCTAAACTAATTAACTGAATGGCCACCATCAGGGAAATGCCGCCGACGATAAAGGCATGCGGAGACATATTAAAAGCAGCAGCCACGGCTGCACCGAAGCGATAGTCCACTGAACCAAATGAAGCAGGTAGGCTCTGGAAATGGACAACGATATACCCGGCTACATGCATGAGGGTATAGATTGAGAACAGCATTAGTACTAAACCTGGAAACATGAAAAATATAAATGGCCTAAAAATAAACCCGAAAAAAAGGTAAGACGTGATACTCTTAAAGATTCTCATGCTTGATCTTCTCTTTATGCCGTCGGTTTTCTGAAAACCCCAATCCAGGTGGCCAGGAATTTCCACGATTCGAGCACGCAGCACTTCGGCTTTGTAAATAATTTCCGCATTAATCTCCATATCCATAGCCTTCAGGTTAAGTGTGTTCAAAAACATCCCGTCATACACTCGAACCATGCTGGTCAACGTAGATAGATTACTCTTAGCATTGAACGACAGGAATCGATTGGCCCATATGCTCAGTGTACGCCTCAACCAGGGAACGTTTGAGACCTTACCTCCTTTCATATAGGGGGAAGCAATGACGATCTTAGCCCTGGTTTCTTTGATCTTGGCCAACAGTTTTTCGATGTGGTCGGGTGAGTAGCTGAGGTCCAGATCCATGACCACCACATAATCGCCCTGACAATTGTTGAAGGCAAATCGGAGGGCCTGGCCCAGTCGAAAATTATACATGTGATGCAAGACATACACATTATCCCTGGTCATGGCGAAAGCCTCGGCCAGATCACCAGTCTTGTCAGCACTCCCGTCGTTGACGATTATCATCTCCCAGCGGTATTCATCCTCGAGAGATGTCATATATTCACAAAGTCTGCTCAGATTTTTCGTTAAGATTAGTGCTTCATTGTAGGCTGGAACAACAACCGAAACGAGCGATTTTCTGTGTTGTTCGAAATTTCCTATGCTTTCTGTTTTGATAGGTACTGCTTTTATATTTTTCATGATGTACCCCTTGACAAATATTTTTCCGTTTTTCAACCTATAGATATTCTACACTTATATTATTCCGCTGCAGAATAGATTCGGCATGAAAGCTCATGTTGACAAGCGTAAAATGTTTTGAAAGAGCTGTCAAAACTTTTTTAAATAGTTCGATTTTTCGGCTGCTACTTATGTCCATTCCAGGGAAAAAAGCCAATTCCGGAATCTGATCACCACTTATTAAATCGAGAGGATGTAAAAGAAAACTCGGTTCTGTTTGAGTCATCCGACACAATGTTAAAGCCGTCTTAAGGTATAAAGACATGAGCTGTTGTGAGAAGCGACTTAAGTAAAGCAAATAGCTCAGGTGAAATGGTACCTTTATAATCGGCATCGTGGTTACCGGCATTTCAAGCAAAGTTTTCTTGGAATTGAGATACCAAAGATAAGGTTTTACAGGCTTTATCGCGTCCTTTAAGCTGCCGAATATCTTTTTACGCTGCTTTTTTTCTTCCTTTGTTAAATTTGATGTCCAAAAATAATACACTCTGGCCAGTGGTGCGAGATATGTCGGCAAGATAGATGCATCATAAAGATATCCGTTTTCAGCAAGAACTTCGAGAAGATTCGTACTCCAAACAAACCCTGGCCCCCGGAAACCGATGGGCTTTTGTCCGGTGACCCGATGAATGTGTTCCTCGGCATCCAAAATCTCCCCCCTTAACTGATCCTTTGGATACAGGTGAAGCCATGGTTCGTGATGGAATGAATGGTTGCCCACCTCATGTCCCCTCTCTGTCAATGCCGCCAACATATCACGATTCTTACCCAATGCCGCATCCTGGCCTACAATGAAAAAGGTGATTTTCAGTTCTAAATCATCCAGTATATCCAGGATCACGGGAACAAATATATCCAGATAAGACGGAAAGGTTTCCCATCCGGAATCACCATGGGTTTTCATGTACGACCAAAGATTATCTAAATCTAAAGATATACTAGCGAGGGGTTTGCTCATTGGTTTTATTGGAAAGTAGCTCAATAATTTCACCTGTTTTCCTTTTCGCCAAGCGAATAACCTCGTTAACGTTCCAGGTTCCATCTACAATTTGTGCGGAATTAACTACAAAGACATGTCTTAGCGATGTACTGGTTGATGGCAATAAGTCTCTTGAGTAATTCAAGGTTGTTACAGGCATGATCTTTCTGACTTTCGACATCTTAAATAACAAGAGGTCTTCTTTATGCAAAGTCGGATACATAAATTCTAAAGCCTTTAGGAATTCATCTCGGATTTCCCCATTACTTTTCTGCCAAAAGGGATCGTCCTCCGTCATATAGCGGGGCAGGTACACGAGTGAATTACCACCAAAATAGTCTTTGTTAACCAGCGCCGTCATTTCAATAACACCGGTGAATGGGATCCTTTCATCAGTGATGTTCGTGTAGTAGTACCCATCCAAAGGTCTTTTCAGAATGAGTGATGCACAAATGAGTCCCTGGTAAGAAACTTTTTGAAAACGTTCTTTTTCTGATAATGAGAGTTGAGGGCAAAGTTCCGCAATTTTGGGACATGGGACTGTCAAAATTACATCATCAAATTTCAAGGATATGCCCTCGGCTGTTTCTACCACAACATGGTTGTCATTTTGTGAGATTTTAGTCACGGTTGACTCGAGATGGGTTTCGACGCTCACGTTATTCAAATGCTTTTGCAAACGTTCAAGGATAGTTGCATATCCACCATTCACGTAACCAAACATCTCCTGCTTAATCCCTGATCTTCGAGCCGCATACATTCGCGCAATGGTGGCCCAAATAAAGGATGCGCTCGTCAATCTATAATGCTCCCCTAATTTGCTTTTAAGCAAGGGCAACCATATCTTTTCAAACGTTCGCTTTCCGGAAAGCTTCTTTAACCAGTCTATGCACGAAATTTTTTCGAGTCGTTCAAAAGACTTTATCTTTGACGCATAAAAAATGGTAAATCCCAACCGAAGTTTGTCCACAAAATTCAAGGGAGGAAAAGCAATAAATTCCATAACATTTGACATTGAATAGAGCTGCCCATCTGTAAAAAAGCCAGTCTTGGTGTAGCCCCAGTTGATTTGACCCGCAAATCCTAACCTATCAAGCAATTCAATGAGATACCTGTCTGATAGCAAAATGACATGGTAAAATTGATCCCACGTGTAATCACCGATTTCCCATGGAGCTACAAGGCCTCCGAGTTTTGAAGATTTTTCTATTAGAGAAACACGGAAACCTTTTTCGGATAAAAAAACCGATAGGATCATTCCAAGAAGCCCGCCACCCACGATACCAATTGATTTTTTGTTATTTTTCAATCTCTTTTCTTCGACGCTCTACAGTCCTTTTTATTGCATCTTCCATTGATATTTTTGGTTTGTATCCCAGAAGGTTTTGTGCTTTTGTCAAATCAGGTCTCCTTCTTAAGATGTCCTTGTATTTACCGAAAATATCTTCCATTTTGACATATTTTAATTTTAACTCTTTTCCTGTAGCGGCAATCTTATGTATTAAAAAAGCTGTATCTATAACACTCATTTCCTTTTCATTGCCTAAATTAATTACTTCGCCGACAGCTTTTTCATTTTCAATAGCTAAAAAAGTTCCTTCTATCAGATCATCCACATAAGCCATGGAGCGTGTTTGCTTTCCATCACCATGTATAATGACTTCCTTATCATTCAGTATCGCATCAACAAAAATTGGCACATGACCTCCTGACCAAAAAAAGCTTGAACGCGGGCTAAATCCCCCGAAATATCTTAATATCACAACTGGTACGGAATAATCTTTATAATAGGCAAAAGCCATCTGCTCGCAGTACAACTTGGAAACGGCATAGCTCCAACGCTTTATCATACTTGGCCCCAATAACAAATCTCCATCTTCGCGAAATGGGAGATCCGGAGACATGCCATAAACGTCTGAAGTCGAGGCAAAGATTACTTTGCAGCCCCACATACGCGCTGCTTCAAAAATATTCTCGGTTCCATTTACATTCACTTTCAGGGTGGCCATACTGGAATCCAATTCACTGACTTTTTTGACAGCGGCCAAATGGACAATTACATCTACGTCTTTAGAGAGAATTTTTAATGTTTCATAGTCCCGAATATTGACTTTGTAAAACTTGAAATTATTTTTTCCAAGGTTGGGCTGGATATTTTCTATTTTGCCAAAGGAAAAATTATCGATCCCTATAATTTCATATTCTTTCTCAATTAGATAGTCGAGAAGATGTGAGCCAATCATTCCGGCAACACCTGTAATTAAAACTCTTTTCATACCAATATCCCCCTATTAGTTCACCGCAAAGCATTCTATTTTCCATTTATAATTCAGCTTGTTTTCCATTTACGCCCTCGATTCTTGTTCCAATGATTTCCTTTGAAAATTTATCTTCCTCCCCGCCTGCCACTGCTGACAGGGCACGGGCGGACAGGTTTTATCACTTTAGGTCTTCCTTTGCGGTGACAGGAAATCAAGTTACGCAAAAGAAGGTGACTGGCATTACCATCTCCATAAAGCCCGGGTTGTTCTAAGGGAAAAGAATTTATTGCTTTTTCGAAAGCATCCGCAATTTGCCGGCAGTCAGCTCCGCCTAAATGATTCCACCCAGCCTCTATCGTTTCTATCCATTCTGTCTCATCTCTTAACGTGACGCATGGCACCCTGGCAAAGTATCCCTCTTTTTGTACGCCACCGGAATCAGTCAGAATAACTCTTGCGTGAACTTCCAAAGCGATCATATCCAAATAACTTGCGGGTGAAAGTAGTCGAACGTGAGTGCTGAGCCGAACTTTGCCTTTGTGTCGTTGAAGAGCCTTTCTTGTCCTTGGATGAAGTAGTATTATGAATGGACAATCGGCGCTTGAGAGTTCTTCAAAGGCAGTGAATATATTTAATAGCCTCCGTGGATCTTCCGTATTTTCTTGCCTGTGAACCGTGGCTAAACAATAGCTCTTGGGTTTCAACTCCAAATCTGAAAGTATACCGGATTTCTGGTGTGCCAGGTTCTTATTTGCCAGAAAAGCATCGTACATTACGTCACCCACGTTGACAACCAAGGGTGAAAGCTGAAAGCTGAAAGCTGAAGGTCTATTTTCAAACAAATCTCGGTTGAGGTATTTTCCATCATTTACGATATTGGTGAAACCTTCTTTTATAAGGTTCTTCACTGCGGTGTCAGTAGGACAAAAGAGGATGCTGGAAATATGGTCGGTGAGCACTCTGTTGATTTCCTCGGGCATACGTCGATTAAAGCTTCTCAGGCCGGCCTCCACATGCGCAACAGGGATATGGAGTTTGACTGCCGCCAAGGCTCCTGCAACGGTTGAGTTCGTATCTCCGTAAACCAGCACCCAATCGGGTCGTTCTTTCAGCAATACAATTTCGATCTTAGCCAGCATGGCACCCGTCATTTGGCCATGATTTCCAGATCCAACACCCAGATTATAGCGTGGAGAAAGGATCTCCAGTTGGTCGAAAAAAACCTGGCTCATCTTATAATCATAATGTTGGCCTGTATGCACAAGGATTTCAGTAATCTGAGGGCAATGATTATTGAGATTATACTGCTCAATGGCCCGACTTACCGGCGCAGTCTTGATGAACTGTGGGCGAGCCCCGACAATGCTAACTATTTTCACTGGTGTTGAGTTTGTTGAGTTCATCGAGTTTATTGGGTTGGTCGAGCACTTACATTGGTTAGGTTAGTAGATCAAATTAGCCGGTTAATTCGCGGGAAAGACTATATTGCCCTCCTTTTTATAGCTTTTTTCGCATGTCTTGCATTGAGCCCTATTGTTATTAAAGTTAAGTTTGATTCCGCATTCACACATATAGCCTAATATACGGGCAGGACTCCCGAGCATTAAGGCATAATCTGGTACGTCATTGGTCACCACCGCCCCAGCCCCTATGAAAGCATAGCCACCGATTGTACGACCGCAGACAATGGTACAATTAGCTCCCAGGGTAGCACCTTTTTTTACGAGTGTGGAACGTAGTTCGTCCATCCGTCGGATATTGGCTCGAGGATTGTAGACATTGGTGAAGACTACGGATGGGCCGCAAAAAACCTCATCTTCCAGTGTCACGCCTTTGTAAACAGAAACATTGTTTTGGATTTTGCAACCGTTGCCAACGACAGCATCCGGACCGATAACCACGTTTTGGCCAATAGTGCAGTTTTGCCCTACACGAGATCCGGTCAGGATACGGGAAAAATGCCAAATTCTTGTACCGGCACCAACCTCGACGTCATCATCAATATATGAGGATTCGTGGACAAAATAGCTCAAGGCTGAAGGCTCAACGCTCAAGGGTTTTCGCGGTTTCCTTTCAGCTTTCAGCTTTGAGCTTTGACCTAACCAAATGGTTGCACCATTTTGGTTTAGGGATTCCTGGGAGGCCTGGAGTACCTGGAGAACTCTTAGACCCTCATAGCCATCAGTTTTGGGTAGGTGGTTATTCTCAATACATTCAAGGAAGTGTTTGCATTCGGCCCTTAAAGGTTCTTCCATCTGAACGGGTACTATCTCGGTTTCTGCCTTGCAGGCTTTAGGGATTCTATTTATCCATTCGATCTTATGGGGGTAAAGGAAGAGTTTTTCTCTGCTCACATCATCAAAAACCGCCATCTTTTTGTCACCAACCACTACGAGTTTCTGTTCCTTGAAGGGATGAAGCCAGGAGACAAAGATGTGGGCATTGACTCCGCCGGGAAAATCCAGCGTGGTTAGGGTGGTATCCGGAATCTGCTGCTGCAAGTAACTGCCCCCTGTGGCATAGACGGTTTCAGGCATCTCTCCCAGTAGCATGAGGATCACCGAGATGTCATGAGGCGCAAAGCTCCAGAGGATGTTTTCCTCTGCCCTGATCTTGCCGATATTAAGACGGTTGGAATAGAGATATTGGATTTTCCCCAGTTCTCCGGAGACAACAAGTTGTTTGAGCTTGATGACTGCGGAGTGATATTGAAGGATATGGCCCACCATCAGGATCACTTGATTTTGTTCTGCCAGTTCGACCAGATCCTGCCCTTCCTCTTCGGTCAAAGAAAGCGGTTTCTCCACAAAGACGTGCTTTCCTGCAAGAATGCCTTTTTTCGCCAAAATATAATGGTGTTCTGCAGGGGTAGCGATGACCATCGCTTCAACCTTAGGGACAGAACCATCCAGCAGGTTATCAAAATCTCGGCAAACGGAAATACCTTTGTACATGTCCTTAAACTTGGCAAGCACTCGTGGATCCTTGTCACAAATCGCGCCGAGGGCACCCAAGGTGTGAAAATTGCGAACTAGATTTTTACCCCAATAGCCTGATCCAACAACTGCTACTTTAACCATGGCTGTTCCTCCGGATTATTTAAACATTTTGTCCATCCATTCATCCAATTCCTAAATCCCTGCATTCCAGCATTCCTAAATATTATCCCCCGGTATATATATTCCGCCAAGACCGGGACAATGAGTCGGACAAACGCCTGCAGCCTTGCATCGGCTTGGCCAAATTCCTCGGATTTTGACATAGGGGTAATCAGTCGTACCAGGGCCCCGTCCGTCCTTTGTTTGGCATAGGATAAGAGTGAGAACCTTCCTATCGTTCGGAACGTCCATAGCGTTGCACCCTGACCGCCAGATCCTTAAAGATAGGGACCAGAACGATTGTGATGAACATGGATATGAAAAGAGTTAAAAAGAAAATCATTTGTCGAACTTAGTTTGATTGGTTGATAGATTAAATTTGTAGATTGGTTGATTAGTTGAATGGTTAAATATCTTCGTAAAAAACTTTATTTTTAAAAAGCCAAACCTTTGCGCCAACAAACTGTTTTTGTACAACCAACGCTAATTCTTTATTCAAGAAATTGATGAATCCAATGTCAGGAACACGATGCCCGGATACATACCAAATATATTTCGGGCTTTTTAGTCTTATTGCATTGGCAAGTAGTGAGATGTCATTTTCCCGGCCAGCTAAAATGTCAACTCTTCTGTTAGAGCAGTTTCTTTGAAAGTAATAGTCAAAAAAAGACTTGTTCCAGGCCCATCCAACAATTAAAGAGTCTTTGTATACCCGATCCTTTTCAACAATATAACTAACAGCTTCTCGGAATTGTCCTTTATGAGCTTTTGAATAGTAATTCATAACATATATAAGATGAAACAATAAAAAGCAAGCGATTACTATGCTTACAGTAGCCAGTTTCCTAGAACTAAAATGAAATTGCGTCATAGATCGCGAGAGCAGAAGATAAGCTGCGGGAAGAGAAATAATTAGATTTCTTGTTGTAAATACAGAAACTGACAATATAGATTCTATAAAAACTCCAGCAAAAGGAATAACAAGCCATAACAGAAGAAATAAATCTGCAGATAAAACTAAGGCCCTTGTAGTTCTATATTTTCTAAGTTTAATAAATATAATAAGATTAACATAGAATAGAAGAAAAAACAGGATCAATACTATCGAAACTAGAACGAATGATCTGTTAAACAAGAACTTAAGGTAGTGTATAAAAGTCACAGTTGTTGGTTGTGTAATGTGTATAGTTGCTTTATGTAGGTGCTCCCAAAAAATTGGCAGCCAAGGTACGTAGAAAATTACTATTATAAAATATACCAAAATGATTGGAATCAGTTTTTTCCGCTTGAGAATGAAAAATAATAATGTGGCAAGACCCTGCAACCCTATCAAATAAAGCCCAAAATAATGGAGGTAGCATAATATAATAGAAAATATGATATAACCTACTGTCGAATAACAAGATAATTTTGATTCTTCATCTAATGCTTTTATAAGTACTATCCAAAAGTAAGTTGCTAACAATGAAAACAAAAGCAACAGAGAGTAAGAGCGTGCTTCCTGGCTATAAAAAATAGGGCACCATGAAACAGCTATTAACATCGAAGCTATAAGTCCCTCTTTGTATGAATAAAGACGAACTCCTAGTAGAAAAATGATAAAGATTGAGAGAGCACCACTGATTGCTGAAGGAAGCCTCAAAACTGATTCAGAGTCCCCTATGTATTTTTCAACGAAGTAGAGCAATATATGATAGCCAGGAGGATGAACATCATGTCGTACGCCTATATTAATAACTTCTGATAGATTTGTTTGATTGCTTTTAAATTGACTCGCAAGTTCATCATTCCAAAGAGATTGATTGTCAAGACCATAGAATCTTAGAAGAGAACCTAATATGATGATGCAACATAGTAATGATATAACTTTATTGGAAAAATGGCTTTTTCCCAGTGTTATTTGTTCTGTTCTTTCCTTCAATGAACGCTGTGCAAGCACATTGGTAACCGAATAAAAGAAATTGGGCCTAATTATGCTGAGTAAGAGTGTCAATATCCCTATTATGGCCGTTAATAGTCGACACCCATTAATAATTAGAATAGTTTCTGATTTTTCTATAATGCCATCAGGACTTATATGGCTTTTGATAAAATGAGGAGTGAAATAAATACTGACTAATATCATGAAAATAGCTATTATAATTCCAGCGAAAGCACTTATCCTGGGCCACGTAGGTAGCATTTCAATTTTCTCCACTGTTCTGAAGATATTTATCCAATTTGGAATTCGCTATAATTAGAAACCTTTGCAAAACACCCCCTTTTGTCCAATCCTAAGTCCACATTCATGAGCAAGACGCATATAGTCAATCTTCTGTTCCATCTTTACTGGCGTTATCCAGGATGACAAAGAATTTCAAAGTACTAAATTCAAAGCTCCAACAGTTCTTTAATGAAGCATTCGGCTGTATCACGCTCGTTTGCCATGGGGCATACGATACCTAAATTCATCAATGAAAACCTGCTATTATCAGGAGAAGGAGTACTGGCTTTTTTCTGATTTTGCAACGGCATCTTAAGCAACCTTTTACCTGAATTTTGCACGTAAATCGCTTCTATGAATGATGTACAACATTTTTTCTGTTATGCCATCATTATGTTATCGTCAATGAACTGACCAGCCAATACTTCCCAAAGTACTTCTTTTATCTATACAGTCCAAAGTTCTGCCATTCCTGCGGAAGCAGGAATCCATAATCCCTTGATTTTCCTGGATTCCCGCCTACGCGTTGGTGGCCGAGTTGTCTAATTTCCAATCATCGAATCTCAAATTATCGATTCCCCAATCCCAAATCCACTAAACATCAAATCAACCAATCAGCCACCCTTCTTATATGCTTACAGCCCAGCGTAGACATTTCTGTCTAAAAATGGAAATTGAATTCCTACATGAGGAGACGGCAAGAGCTTTTCTTTACAACTTATTTCTGATTCAAAGAGCGGGTCAACCAGGGACCAAATCTCTGTTTCCCAAATTAACCAATCCCCAATCTCGAATCCACTTAACGTCAAATCGACCATTTAACGAACACTGGAATTCAAAATAATTTTCCATATCCTCTCAGCCGCTCGGCCATCCCATTTAGGAGGGACTGAGAAATTGTGGCTTTTCTTTTCAACGGTTTTCCTGTACGCATCAAGGATTGATTCCGTTTTGTTGCCAGCCAGCATATTTGTCCCCATCTCAATAGTAATCGGCCTTTCAGTATTCTCACGCAAAGTAACACACGGCACGCCCATAGCCGTGGTTTCTTCCTGCAAGCCTCCACTATCAGTAATTACAACCGCCGCATCCTTCCACAAAAACAAGGATTCCTTAAAACCCAGAGGCGGCAGACGTTTAATATTTTCGGACAACTTTATATCAAACTGCTCCATCATTTTTTTGGTCCTTGGATGCACCGGGAAAAATATCGGCTTTTCCTCGGCGATGGAATTTAATGCTTTAGCAATGCCCTCAAAGGTTTCTTTTGAATCGACATTGGACGGGCGATGAAGGGTAAGGAAGATATAACCGTTTGCATTTCCCTTAAGACTATAAGTAGAAAACCGGGTGCAGTCATACGTTTTTAATTGTTGTATCTGATAGAGCAGGTTGTCTATCATCACATGACCGACAAAGTGGATGGTGTCAGATGGTTTTCCTTCTTTCAATAGATTCGTAACAGCACTTTCTTCGGTTACGAAGAAATAGTCAGAAATCGCATCAGTCACCATCCGATTAATCTCTTCCGGCATTGTCAAGTCAAAGCTCCTTAGTCCTGCCTCTACATGGGCGACCTTGATCAATAACTTTTTGGCAACAATACTACAAGCCAAAGTGGAGTTAACGTCACCAACTACAATGACCAAATCAGGTTTTTCTTCCTCGCACAGCTTCTCAAATTCTACCATTATCCTGGCGGTCTGATGTGCGTGAGATCCGGGACCAGCATTAAGAAAAAAGGCAGGTTTTGGAATTTCCAGGTCTTCAAAAAAGGCCTCTGACATCTCATAATCGTAATGCTGGCCCGTATGAACGATCTTACATTCCACTTGATCTTGCTTAAGAGCCTCTCGATATACCGGCGCAATCTTCATGAAATTAGGACGCGCTCCAGCGATTAAAAATACTTTCATAACAAGGTTTCCTTTTTCAACTCCAAACGTCAAGCCGACTGCCGATCGTATACCATGTACCCTTTCCCCTTCCATTTTTAATTAGATACTTGTCGGCAACGAGTTCGCGCAATCTAATCTTTATCGTATTTCTATTAGCATTTGTAATTGACTGAATATTGGATATCGTTGCTTGACCATGTTTTTTGATTATTTCCAATATTTGGTTTGAAAGCGCCGGGAACTTTATCATCTTATGTTCCCGCTCAATCTTTTGAACTAAATTATCTTTTTGTTTTTTTAGGCAGTTTAAAAAAAACAAAATCCAGATCTCCAGCCCTGAATCATCAGTATCAAGCGTGCGTTGAGCCTTTCTCAGGGCCAGATAATAGTTGTCTTTATTCTGTTCGACAATACTTTCCAGCGAACTGTACGGAATATATGAATACCCGTTTTGTGACAAAAGCAGCGTTGTCAATATCCTGGAAAGCCTGCCGTTGCCGTCTTGAAAAGTAT
>Ga0255367_1206_pt1 | contig 12980 bp, 11 predicted proteins | sample ANMaggSeSYBR01D8_FD_182098 | JGI IMG/M metagenome (GOLD analysis project Ga0255367, IMG submission 182098) | Sediment cell enrichment communities from methane seep in Santa Monica Basin, California, United Staets - ANME aggregate JGI... | ecosystem: Environmental > Aquatic > Marine > Cold seeps >... | reverse complement strand
GAGGAAGTGTTTCTTTTCTTTGTTGTTCCGTTTTTTTCATGGAAAATTAAATCAACAGTTAAAAAAGACATGAAATGTTATTCTATAGATACAGGTATTAGAAATGCCGTTTCATTTAAATTTTCAGATGACTCAGGAAAACTAGCAGAAAACCTTGTTTTAATAGAATTAAAAAGAAGAGGTAAAGAAGTTTACTTCTGGAGGGGAAAAAGAGAGGTAGATTTTATAGTTAGAGAAGAAAGCAATTTAACTGCAATGAATGTAACCTACACCGATGATATATCCAAAAGAGAAATCGAAGGTTTGTTAGAATTTAAAGAAAAATACAAGAATACAAAAATTGTAATACTTACAAAGGAATTAGAGCAAACAGATAAAAATACAATAGAATATATTCCTTTGTGGAAATGGTTGACAGAAAAACAGTAAAACATTCGATGTAATTGTTAAAGTAACAAGGTTTTTATTATGTTTAACCTTCATAAAATATATATTTCAGAATGAAATTGAATAAAGCGGGGAGATAATGACATGGCAAGAAGTAATCAATCAATTTTTACAAAGATTTATTGGAAGGCCAGAAGATCTATATCCTACTTGGTCTTTGGAGGAAATAATAAGGTACGAAAGTACACACTTCTTATTCTCTTGTTTTTTGGGTTGGCTGGTACTCTCATTGACTTGGATCATTTTATCATCGCGCAAACAAAAATGGCCAGACCGCTACATCTTCCGTACTTCATTATTGTTTGGACTATCTGCATCTGTTACTATGCATATATTCATAGACGGGTTCACAAATCTAGCATAAAGAATTAGATAGGTTGTTTTAGAATCATATCAATTGCGATAATTCTTTTGACGTTTTTCCGAACTGCATATTTTCCCAATCTAACATTTTTACAGGGTAGATTTATATAACATCAGTGATAAAGAACATTGCATTGCTTGTTAGCACGTAGCAGTTTGGGAGAGATGTGGGATATAAGTGTTGAATAAAACATGGATTAATATCTTAAAAAAATCAAAATTAAATGCTTTAGCAGTCACAATTATGCTCTTAACAATTTTCTTTGCAGTCACAACCGTTATAGCTGATGATTTTGAAAATACAATCGTAAGTGTTGATCCTTCAATTCAAACCGTCTCTTCTGAAGAAACCTTCACTATTGATGTTTATTGCAATCCAGGTCAACCGATTAAGTCATTTGAATTCAAATTATCATTTGATGCTTCACTTCTCCAAGTTAACTCAATTACAGAAGGAGATATATTTAATGGCTATACTACCTTTTTCAATCCTGGTACTATAAACAATAGCGCAGGTAGCATTGTTGACATCTATGGGTTGATTACCGGTACAGGGAATGTCACCGGCAACGGCACATTTGTAAGTATAAGTGTTACTGCAAAAGATGCGACAGGGACCTCCTCTATTGGCCTTTACGACGCTGGTGTGACAAACGAGACAGAATATGTTCCTCTCGAGGTAAATAACGGTACTGTACAAGTTGATGCAACCGCACCAGAGTTTGGTGATAATTCTCCATCCACAGGCCATACGGGCGACACATATACCTTTAATGTAAGTGTTACAGATAATGTAGATATAGCCAGTGAATTAACTGTAAAAGTTGATTGGTCTCATGGTTCTTTGGGTAATAACGAATCTATGACCCATGTTGGTGGAAATTACTTCGAGAAAACCATTACCCTTGATCTATCTAGCATCTCTGATATGACATATAGCATTTATGCCGAGGACACGTGCGGAAATGCCGATACAACGACTGCAGCATCCGTTACGGTCACAGACAATGATAATCCATCTTTAGATGCTGATAATAGCGATGCTGCTGGTACGACTGGTGATACGTTTAATTTTGACATAACAGCTTCTGATAACATTAACGTGGATGGTGTTAACGTTTCATGGTCTCATGGTTCTTTAGGTGGTAATCTAGCACTTTCTTTTTCTGGTGGTCATTGGATTGGCAATGTCGCCTTGGATGATAGTTCTAGTAATTTGATTTATCGTGTTCAAGTGAATGATAGCTCCAGTAATTATGTAAGAGGTAGCCAACAAAGTAAATCTGTGACTGATGATGATCCCCCAAGTATCTCTAGCGATAGTGGTAATGTTGGTGTTGGTACTGGTAATTCGGTAACACTTTGGGTAACAGCTTCTGATAACATTGGTATTTCTAGTGCTGAAGTCTCTATCGATGGTGGTGCAGGTAATGCCATGTCATATAATGCAGGTTTGTCCCGTTGGGAGTATGTTTATACTGCCCCATCTGGTGATGCCAGTGATCATACGTATACGGTAACTGTATATGATGGTGAATCGCTTTCTGATAGTTCCGGTCCGTATAACATTGTAGTGACGGATAATGATCCCCCAAGTATCTCTGGCGATAGTGGTAATGTTGGTGTTGGTACTGGTAATTCGGTAACACTTTGGGTAACAGCTTCTGATAACATTGGTATTTCTAGTGCTGAAGTCTCTATCGATGGTGGTGCAGGTAATGCCATGTCATATAATGCAGGTTTGTCCCGTTGGGAGTATGTTTATACTGCCCCATCTGGTGATGCCAGTGATCATACGTATACGGTAACTGTATATGATGGTGAATCGCTTTCTGATAGTTCCGGTCCGTATAACATTGTAGTGGCCGATAATGATAATCCACAGATCACCGACATTTCTTCAACGCCAAGTTCACAGGAAATTGGTGGTTATGTCAATATAACAGCTGCAATAACAGATAATATTGAAGTAGGTGACGTATTCCTGAATATCACTTATCCGGATAGCAGTTTTGAAAACATTTCTATAACTGCAAATAAGACTGGAAGTACTTATTATTGCAACAAAACCTACAGTATGACTGGATCGTATAGTTATTTCATATGGGCTGATGATACAAGCAATAATGGTATTGTTTCACCTACTCACATCTTTGCTATTGGCGATGAAACGCCACCCGAGATATCAAACCTTGTCATTATACCATCTGATCCACTAGATACAGATTCTACATTTGGATGGGTAAATATCACATGTGATGTAACAGATAATGCAGCAGTAGACCAAGTGTATTTAAATATCACAAATCCAGATGAATCATGGAGCAATGTATCTATGAATGCATTTGAATCTGATGGCTATTATTATAACTCAAGTACGGCTTTTTCACAATGTGGAAACTTCAGTTATTTTATTTGGGCCAATGACACCAGCGATAGCACTGACATCTCAAGTAGCCATGATTTCTCCATGCCATCTAATTGGGATGTAAACAATGATGGTAGCTGTACTGTTCTTGATCTAACCTTGATTTCCAACCACTACAATGAATCAGGTGTTTTTGGTTGGATACGTGAAGATGTTGACAATAACGGTGAGATAAAAGTCCTTGATCTTGTTCTTGCATCAAATCATTATGGCGAAACGTGGTGGGCATAAAGATTGTAATACTCTTTATTGTTCAGTGAATAGAAGCTATTGAGTTTCATTAGCGTAGAATATAACAATCTAAGGCATTGACCAAAGAACCACATAAACCTTTTAGAATGAAACCCTAATGGTAGAAAACAAGTTAAGTTAATGTATTACCCAAAACGTTACTGTGTTATCTGCTGTTCAATTATGAATTTTTTACATTTGCATATCAGTCATAAGATAATCGAGTTTTCTCACTCGTTAATACTGGTTGAATAATTTCTTTCCATTTTGGGGAGTCCCATGTCCCCAATTTTGTATGCACACTATAATATTTCTGAGGGATTGGATGGGTCCCATAAACTACTTCCACCCCATATTTTGACTTGATAAAGTCATGAAAATATGTTATGTAAGGGCAGGGTGGATATCCAACAATCAATCCAGTGGCAAGGTGAATGACTTGCACTCCGTTCTTTGCCATTTCCTCAGGGGCATATTCAATGTTTCCACCAGGACAACCGCCACAAGTAGCATATCCAACCAATTCCAATTCCTCATTCTCCCTATAAATACTAAAGGCCCCTTCTCTATTCTGGAAAGATCTTAGACATTTTCCACCAGCGCACATACGGTAACGATCGCAGATGATAATTCCAATTTTAATTTTGTTTTCCATCATTATTTCTCCCATTTAATCGAATTGTAGATAACGTTCCTGGCATATACGACGTTTTGCGATAGTAAAATCGAAGGGCGAGGACGAAGTCCAAAGTGTATATGCTGCGTTATCTGATGTCAGCGTGTTCTATTTGTATATTTTACTTCGGTGTCCAATTCGAAGAATAAGAACTCCCCTTATGGTTTTGGCATAGATTATACGATAATCTCCAACACGATATTTAAATAAACCTTTAAATTGTCCAGAGAGAGGTACACCAATATTTGGATTTTCTCCTAAATTCTTCTCCAATTCATTAAGAATCCGTTTAGTTACTTTCTTATCTAATTTTTTTAAATCTTTACTGACAGATGACTTATATTCAATTTTATAAACCAAGTTGTTCCCTCAGTTCCTCACTTGAAATAATCTCGTCATCTTTATCTCTCAAACGTTCCAAAGCAACCAAATAATCTGCATAATTTTTTTAAATATGACTCGATTGCTTTACGAACTATAAATGTTTTTGAGCGCTCTATTGTACTTGCTAGTACTTCCAAATCACGTATAATCTTTTCTGGTAATCGAACTGAAACAGCAACGGACATTTCTATCACCAATGTAATACATATGTTTACTTGTATATCAATGTATCGCCAAAACCATTTCTTAAATGAATATCCACACCGATTTCAGATAATATGTTATATCCAAATTTTGTTCAATAGACTAAAAGCTCGCTATCCACTTGTGTTTGGCTGGAAAAAATGAGTCTTGTGAATCGTTAAATGCAAATTCACTTTCTCATGAATCATCAAAATTTGTTATTATTTCCTCCAATCCATTTTTTCCAATTCTCCTTTATGTAAAACCACTTTGACAGTATGTAATTATTTTTGCAAATTGATTGGAAATAGCTGGTGTTAACAAGTGTGTTTTTTCATTTTGACATTTTAGCGCATCATGTTTATATAACATTAATAACAAAGTTTCACGCGTAATCAAGAATACAGGAGAGAATGGAAGAGAGGTGGGATTTAATCAATAAAAAATTCATCATGTTGATATCTGTTATACTCGTGATTTTTATTTCCAGTAAAATATCAGCTGTAACTATCAATCCAGGCTTTGAATTCGTTGTTGGAAATGAAACATATACGGTGCAACAAACAATGGATTTTAGCATCATAATCATTGATTCAACATACATCATTTTCAATGACACTGGTTTCTATCTTACCGCTCCAAATGACATAACAATAACCCTTGTTTACATAAATGATGATATTGCAGGTGCGGGTGACGGGGATAGGGTAGTTGAGTTCAATGCAGACGCTTCAGGTGGAAATGTTTTATTTGATCTCTCTGGTTTTACTGCTAGTACCGATTACATAGTCAAAAGAAACGGCACACAAATTGCAAATCCCGCGGCTAATAGTTCTGGATACATATCTTTTAGTAATAATGTATGGAGTAGTCACAGCTTTGAAATTTCCCAGGACGGCGAAGGACCTGGAGACACTACTGCCCCCGAGACATCCAACATGAATGTTGCACAGTCTGATCCAATCGACACAGAGAGTGGTTTTGGCTGGGAGAACTTTACTTGTACAGTAACAGATAATGTTGAGGTGCACAATGTGTTCATAAATATTACACGTTCTGGGAGCAGTACAACTAATGTTTCTATGACCAAAATCAGCGGAACCAGTCAGTACTATTATAACACCATATTATCACATGGCAATTACACCTATTTTATCTGGGCAAACGACACCAGTGATAACACTGATGTTTCAAGTAGCTCTGATCTGCCCATACCGGCTAACTGGGATGTAAACAACGATGGGAGCTGTACTGTTCTTGATCTCAATCTAGTTTCTAATCATTTTGATGAAACAGGTGCTGCTGGTTGGATACGCGAAGATGTTGACAATAATGGTGAAATAAAAGTCCTTGACCTTGTATTTTTATCAAATAATTATGGTGAAACATGGTGGGTGTAATGGAGGAATAAAATATGAGAATTTTTGATAGATGGAGATATTATGTTCTGACAGTCGTTATTGTACTATCTGCTTTGTCTGTGAGCACGACTGTTACTGCCGATGATTTTGAGACTACGGTATACATTAATCCTTCAAGTCAAAATGTCTTCCTTGAGGATACTTTCACCATTGGAGTATATTGTGCTCCCGGTCAACCGATTAAATCGTTTGAGTTTAAATTATCATTTAATGCTTCACTTCTCCAAGTTAATTCAGTCACAGAAGGAGATATTTTTGACGGTTATACCACATTTTTCAATAATGGTACCATCGATAACAACGCCGGTAGCATTGTTAATGTCTACGGATTGATTGTAGGTTCAGGAAATGTTTCCAATAATGGAACACTAGTAAATATTTCAATTACTGCTAAATCAACTATTGGCACCTCATTTCTGAATCTATATGGCGTCGGTGTGACAAATGAGACAGAATACGTTTCTATTGCTGTAAACAATGGAAGCGTAATAGTTCAATCGGCAGACAATAATCCAATACTTAGTAGCCCTAATCCTACAAATGGATCGGCTAATGTGCCAATAAGTACCGCTTCACTTAGTATCAACATTCAAGATCCAGATGGAGATACGTTTAACTATACAATTAGTACAAGTCCCAATATCGGCAGTAGTTCAGGAAATGAATCAAGCAATGGCAGTAAATCTTGTAGTATCTCTGGTCTAGATTATTCTACGACATATACTTGGTATGTATCTTGTATGGATACTAGCAGTGGAAATTGGACTAATAAATCATATTGGTTTACCACAGAAGCTAACGGAGGAGACGGCGATGGTGACGGGGATGGAGACGGCGATGGGGAAGGTCTTCCTCCACCTGGGGGCGATACTAATAATACCTCTGGACAAAACAATCCACCAGAAACCCCTGTTAAACCATCTGGTCCTACATTCATTGAAATGGGTGTGGAGTATACCTTCATGAGTTCAACCTATGATATTGATGGAGAGCAAATACGGTATCGGTTCGACTGGGGCGATGGAAATTATAGCAATTGGTCAGATTTTATGTCTTCAAATACATCAGTTTCCATGTCCCATCATTGGAGCGCAATTTCAAACTACAGCATTAGAGTAATGGCTCAAGATGAAAATGGCGCGAATAGCAGTTGGTCGCCTGTTCTTAGTGTTACAGTTTCACAAGCAGAATCTGGAGAAATACCACCTGTCGCAGATATCAATGTGTCAAGTGATGCATCAGCTAATCAAATCATCGTTTTTAATGCCTCAGGAAGTTATGATATAGATGGTATTATTGTCTCCTACCAATGGGATTTTGGCGATGGAACAACTGGAAGTGGCGTTAGTCCAGAACATGTTTATGAAAATCCAGGAGAGTATACTGTCACTCTTGTAATAACAGATAACAATGGCAATAATTATAGCAAAACTATGACTGTGAATGTTGCTTCTGGAGATGGGAAAGAACAGTCGGAAGAACAGAATTTATTACCGTTCTACCTTGGTATTGGAGCCATTGGAGTTACACTAGCTGTACTTGTCGGTTTTACAGTATTCTTTAGAGATAGCATCGTTTCACTTGTATTGACACACCAGGTAGAGAGAATTGAGGCGAAAATTAAAAAAATTAGAAAGATAAGGTAGAGCTTTTTATCCTCCCTCTAAAATAACAAAATGAAAAAATATAATGTGGGGAGAAATAACCTATGGGAACAATATGAAAAGTCCTTGGAACATTATTCTCTTTATGACATCCAAAAACATATGACTTTGCCATAAGGGACGAAAAAATTATGCACAACAGCTGATCATGCATAATAGTCTGAAAACAGATAAACCCAGGTGAATTAAACAAGATTCAAAGTTGGTTTTCCATTTAGAATTTGATTTCATCGAACATTCTTTTCCTCTTTTTTGATAATAGTTATTATCCCGACTTTTAATCCCGGTATGTCTCTTTCAATAGTATCCCATACTGCATCTAAATCAACACCAAAATAATCATGTATAAGCTTATCTCGCATACCTGCAATTTTTTTCCAGGGTATATCACCATACTTTTCTTTGAATTCTGGATCTAGTTTTTTGCTTGCTTCTCCAATTATCTCAATCTCTCGTATTACACCGGCTTGAACCAAACGAGTATTCATGAATTCATCATATTCCACTTCATCTGTGTATTCTTCGATTCGATTGATTGCATCCAACATATGCTTTAGGTATACGAGGTTATCCTTTTTCATTTATAAATCACCAGCATTTCTTTCTTGATTCTATCGACCAAATAAGGACTTATGGATTTTTCAGTGAGTAGATCAACCTTTATACCTAACACTTCAGATAGCTCCTGTTCAATTCCAACGATGTCAAGAAGACTTTTTCTATCTGTAAATTCAACAATGATATCTATATCGCTTTCTGGATTTGCTTCCCCTCTTGCATAAGATCCGAAAACACTTATTCTTTTTACACCATGGCACTGGAGAATAGTAATTATTTTATTGAAATTTACCGCTGATTTAACTTTACTTTTTTTCATATTTTTACATCCTCCAACTTGATTTTATATTTCTTATTTCTTTGTATTTACATCTTTTGTTTGTTCAAGTGTCATTTTGTCAACAGATGCTAATGTTTTAATTCCAGAAGCACCCTCAATTGCTTTGCTTGCGATATTTAGTACTTGATCCGAAGATATATTCAATTGTTTGGTTGATGTCTCAATTTGAAGTGCCTGTTTCATCATGATATCTTCAAGGTTTTTAATTTTAAGTTCATATACTCTTTTTTCGCTTTCAATTTCTTTGGCTAGTAACTCTGCCCCCTGCTTCATTTCTTTTTCAATTAGTGCTATAGTCTTCTTTTCAGCGTTTTCAACTGTTTTTTCAAGTTCAATCGGGAAGGTTTTGACTCTGGCCTTCACTTCAGCTATTTCTACTTCTTGAGCAGCTATTTCTGCTTCCCGTTCAAGTAATTCTTTCATCTTTGTTTCTCTTTCTTCCTTGAGAGCTTTTTTTAAAGCAGTTTTTTCTTCTTCATAAGCATTCCTATCTTTCCTTCTTGTTAATGATAAATCGTAGGTATACTCCTCCATTTCCCGATCCCTTTCTTTTTCTTTGTTTTTCATCCATTTTCTACACACCAAGACCTGAATAATATATGTCTAAACGTGGTTTAAAATCTCCAAAACTTTTGATTGTTTTAATAAAAATATCGAATATTTCAGAGTAATTTTTTTGATATAGAATCTCCCCATGGGAGATGATTTCTTTTCTAATATACAAGGGCAGATCCTGAAAGGTTTGAATGTCAAATTTATCGTTAACATTACCAAGTATTTCTATTCTGAATTTGAAACGCTCTTCTTTTGAACCTTCGTAATAAACAGCTAAATCGATATCGGATAAAGGTGTTTGATTACATTCTACAACGGAACCATAGAGAATGATAAATTTGATTTTTTCCTTCCCAATCTTTTTTATTTGATTGACAACTGAATAAACATCTTCTTTTGCGTTAATCATACATATTATCCAATACCTTTTCTATATTTAAATACAACTCCAGAGGGATGATTTTCTTAAAGTGTCAAAAACAGTCAAACATTTATGATTTCGGAGCTAACTTGACGTCATGGCGTGTACGGATAATTGAAAACTGGAATAAGTGATGTGTTTCATTGGCAGGAGAACGTATTATTTCAAATGCGAAGTCAACGATTGACCTAGATTACTTGATTGTGTGAAGTTAATGGAAAAGTCACGAGAATTGGAGTAACGCAGCATAGTTCAAAAGCTGGAAATGAAAAATATTGAGCCGGATTTTTCCGATTGTCAAGTACTTAATATGCCATCGAGTTTTGAACAGCAGGATTTGAAAGTCAGATTGAAGGGACATACAAATCAATATAACAAAAAACAACCATGAAAATCAGATAATCATTCTAGCATTTTTATTATAATTTTTTCTATTGTATCTATTATCTTATATATAGCAAAATACTTATATATCATAAGATATGTCTTTTACAGGCTGATGTATACGAAAAAAGGCGTTATAATATGAATTTTTTATTGACATTCTGATATAATAGATTCATATAACGTCGGTAACAGAGCTCATGTGTGGTTCTTATAATATGGGGGAGATCAAGTGAGGGAGATAAAATGTGCAAAAGCAAGGATAAAGACAAAAATTGATTATGTCGAAGCCTTGTTTTTCTTGACGGCTTCCGCAGTTAACTCGACACCATTAGCAACACATAACTCTTCCCCCACCTGTTGCTTTGTTTGGTGGACAAGATATGAGACATAAGGGGATCTTGACGAAATTTAAAATACGTAATATATTAGAATCTCTTATAGTTTCACTTATCCTAATAGTCAGTGTCTCTTCTGCTATTGTAATTATGACAACTGACCCAGAATATAGTGTACAGTTTATAGTTGGAAATGAAACGTACCTTTCAGATGAAACCATGGATTTTAATAGCATAACCATAGATTCTTCATACATTATTTTCAATAATACTGGTTTCTATCTTACCGCTCCAAATGACATAACAATAACCCTTGTTTACATAAATGACAATGTGGCAGGTGCAGATGATGCAGATAAGGTAGTTGAGTTCTTTGCAGATACATCTGGTGGAAATGTTTTATTTGACCTCTCCGGTTTTCCTGCTGGAAACGATTATGTTGTAAAAAGAGATGGCGAGTCATTTTCTTACCCGACAGCAGATAGTTCTGGCTACATATCATTTAGTAGCATTGTAGATGAAGATAAACGGTTTGAAATTTTACAAGTAGGGGACGGTGTAGAAAATAATCCACCATATGCACCCAGTAACCCCAATCCTGCCAACCAGAATACTAATACAGATCTCGATGTTATTCTCAGTTGGTCGGGCGGTGATCCAGATGGAGATCCTGTAACATACGATGTGTACTTTGGTACGGCAAGTGATCCACCACAAGTTTCATCAGGTCAATCCGCAACAACCTATGATCCGGGAACACTTGATTATGATATTACCTATTATTGGAAGATCGTTGCATGGGATGATAAAGATGCTTCAACGGCTGGTCCTGTATGGGAATTCACAACTGAAGAGGAGCCAAATACTCCCCCATATGAACCGAACAACCCATCCCCAAGTGATGGTGCAACAGATGTAGATGTCAATATCGATTTCTCTTGGACCGGCGGTGATCCAGATGGAGATCCTGTAACATATGATGTATTCTTTGGAACCGTAACTCCGCCACCACAGGTTTCATGGAATAAACCTGCCTCAACCTATGATCATGGTATAATGGATTATGAAACCACCTATTATTGGAAGATTGTTAACCGAGATAATGGGGGTGAATCCACTATTGGACCGATTTGGGAGTTCACGACCGTGGCAAATAATCCACCATATCTACCGAGTAATCCATCCCCAGATAATAATGCAACTAACGTAGATACAAATGCTGATTTAAGTTGGTCGGGCGGTGATCCTGATGGAGACTCTGTAACCTATGATGTGTACTTTGGTACGACAAGCGACCCACCACAAGTTTCATCGGGTCAATCCGCAACAACCTATGATCCAGGAACACTTGATTATAATGATATATATTACTGGAAGATCGTTGCATGGGATGATAGCGGTAAATCGGCTGCTGGATCCTTGTGGAGTTTTACAACAAGGGAGACACCCAACAATCCACCGGAAACTCCTGTTAAACCATCTGGCCCCCCATACGTTGGCGTTGACTTGACTATAGAATATACAACGTCTACCACAGATCCAGATGATGATCAAATGTACTACAAATGGAGCTGGGGCGATGGTAATTTTAGTGGCTGGCTTGGACCATATGATTCTGGTGATATCTGTATGGGTTCTTATTCATGGGAAAAGACCGGTAACTACAGCATAAAGGTCAAAGCAAGAGATATTTATTATGCTGAGGGTGGCTGGTCTCCGAGCATGACTGTAACCGTTTTAGAAATTGGGCCAAAAGCCGATGCGGGTGGACCGTATGTTGGTTTTGAAGATGAATCGATACAGCTTTCCGGTTCAGCAACCGACGGAGAGGAACCATATAGTTGGTCCTGGAATTTCGGCGATGAGAAGGGAACATCCTCTCAGCAAAATCCAACATATATCTATGATAACCCAGGAGATTACATAGTTTCACTTACCGTGACCGACAGTAATGAAGATTCAGATACGGATTATGCAGATGTATATGTTGCTCAAAACGGCACATTGGCTGTGAACTCCGGTGGACCGTATGTTGGTTTCACGGAGGAGACTGTAGAATTCACGGGTAGTGCCATTGGTGGCACTCCACCATATTACTGGCAATGGAACTTTGGCGATGGCGATATAAGTGATGAACAGAATCCTTCACACATCTATACAGATAAGGGACAATATACAGTAGCTTTTACGGTTACCGATAGCAGAGGACTAACCAGTGATGACGCTACGACAGCTACAATTTTTGAGCGGGAAAAGGATACAACTCCCCCAATAGCTGATATTACAAACCCTGAAGAAAGATTCCTATACATGCTGAACAGCAAAGTGATTCCATACTTTAGAACCTGGATAATAGGCAGGTTAGACATAGAAGTAGAGGCATCTGACAACGAATCAGACATATACTCCGTAGAGTTCTACATTGACGGTGATTTAGAATCAACAGATACTGCTGCACCTTATATCTGGACATGGGATGAAACTGCATTCTTCCAACATGTGATAAAAGTAGTTGTCTATGATGATGCTGGATACTATGTAATAAAGGAAATGATTGTTAGAAAGTTCTTCTGAAATCCACTTTTTT
>Ga0255367_1203_pt1 | contig 13249 bp, 8 predicted proteins | sample ANMaggSeSYBR01D8_FD_182098 | JGI IMG/M metagenome (GOLD analysis project Ga0255367, IMG submission 182098) | Sediment cell enrichment communities from methane seep in Santa Monica Basin, California, United Staets - ANME aggregate JGI... | ecosystem: Environmental > Aquatic > Marine > Cold seeps >... | reverse complement strand
GCTCAATTATCTTTTTTATAGTAATTATCGCACTGGCTGTATATTTGAACTCATCCATTGATCATAAGATCGAATATGACGAAAATGTTTCGATCACATGGACACATTTATCCAGCGAGAATGGGGATATCCCCTCTGCTGGTCCTTCAATCGAACAGACTGCAAGTTTGATATTAGACGTTGACATGGATGGTATAAATGATTTTATCATTGGTAGTCGAAAAAAAGGCCCTTCATTATTATGGTTTAAAAAAGATCCGGTTGGATGGACAAAATATTTGATCGAAACTGAAACGCTTCCTATCGAAGCCGGAGGAGCATTCCATGACATAGACGGGGATGGTGATCTGGATGTCGTTTTTGGCGGGGACTGGCGAAGCAATAAAGTCTGGTGGTGGGAAAATCCGTATCCTCAATATGATCTGGATAAAACATGGGTGCGCCGAGAAATTAAAAATTCTGGTGATAACATGCACCATGACAAAATATTTGGTGATTTTGATGGCGATGGGGAGATAGAGCTTGTTTTTTGGAACCAGTATGCAAATAAATTGTTCATAGCTGATCTACCTTCCAATCCAAAAGATGGAAAGCTGTGGCATTATAACGAAATATGGTCAAGTGATTCGCGTACTGAAGGACTTGCTATTGGCGATATGGATGGAGACAAAAAGACCGAAATATTTGGAGGAGGCCGCTGGTTCAAGCATATTAGCGAAACTGATTATACTGCTTATTTGATTGATGATACTCAAAAAGAGTCTCGGATCGCTGTTGGTGATCTGAAAATGGGAGGTTTTCCTGAAGTTGTAATGGTACCTGGAGATGGAGTTGGTCGATTGAAATGGTATGAATGTACAGGTGACCCTACAGAGCCAAGTTGTTGGGAAGGTTATGACCTTTTAGGTTTTGATGTGGATCATGGACACAGTCTCGATGTGGTTGATATTAACGGGGATGGAATGCTGGATATTTTTGTCGGTGAAATGCGATTAGATGGCGATAATAATGACGCAAAGATGTGGATATTTTGGGGTGATGGAAATGGGAATTTTAGAGAAGAAATAATAGCAACAGGATATGATAATCATGAATCCAGGGTAGGAGATCTGGATGGAGATGGTGATATTGATATAATTGGTAAACCTTATAACTGGAACACACCAGGGCTTAATATCTGGCTTAATGATGATGCAGCGGGTCTTTCGCTTGGTCTCTGGGAGCGGCATATAATTGATATCAATAAACCCTGGAGATCTATCTTTATTGCGTCTGCAGATATGGACAATGACGGTTATGAGGATATAATAACAGGTGGCTGGTGGTATAAAAATCCTAAAATCCAGGGAACAAACTGGACAAGACACACAATTGGACAAACTCTTAACAACATGGCAACAGTTTATGACTTCGACGGGGATGGTGACATAGATGTTCTCGGCACACTTGGGAAGGGCTCAGATACAAATGCTGTCTTTGTCTGGGGACGAAACGATGGTTCGGGCAATTTTACGATTATCAATAACATAGAACCGGGAGATGGTGATTTTCTACAGGGGGTGGCTGTTGGAAATTTCCATAGTGGCGGTCCGGTAGAAATTGCGCTGTCCTGGCATGAAGAAGGAAAGGGTATACAAATGCTTACTGTCCCATCAGACCCTTCAAATGATATGTGGTCATTGCGTCGGATCTCTACAATTTCTCAAGATGAAGCGCTCAGTCGAGGAGATATAGACAGAGATGGTAACATCGACCTGTTGCTTGGAACTAAATGGTTAAAAAACGATGGTGGGTCATGGACACCATATACAATAAACACTGACAGTGGATCACCTGACAGGAACAAACTTGCCGATATCAATAGCGATGGTCGGCTTGATGCGGTTGTTGGTTTTGAAGCTATCAGTAAACCTGGGAAACTGGTGTGGTATGAACAGGGTGACAAAGTGACATCTATGTGGACAGAACATATTATTGCAAATGTGGTAGGACCGATGAGCCTGGATGTTACAGATATCGATAATGATGGTGACCTGGATGTTGTTGTGGGTGAACATAATCTAAAAAATCCTTATGATGCAAAGTTATATCTCTTTGAAAATTCTGATGGGCAGGGTATTACGTGGAATGAGCAAGTTATCTATACAGGTGATGAACACCATGACGGTGCACAGATCGTTGATATCGATAATGATGGAGATATCGACATCATTTCCATTGGTTGGAGTCATGGTTATGTGCTGCTTTACGAGAACAGAGCAATTAAATCATCAGTAAAAATATAGTTCAGAAATTGGACTATGTACTAAAATGATGCACAATTCAGCACAATTTATTACTATATATAATTAAATTATATCATATTATATTACTAAGCGAGGAATTAAGGGATATTGCGATGTTGAATAATCTTAGGAAGTTTTTAAGACGTTCAAAAATTTTAGTTTATATAAAAAGATATATATTTGAACGATGTTATAGAACGAAATGGTTATTAGTTCGTCCGTACTTAATAAAATCTTACTTCAAGGATTATCATATACGAAAAATGCAAATCGGAACCGGTCCAAGTTTAATGGAAGGTTGGCTAAACACCGATATTTATCCAAAATCCAGTGAAGTTATTTATCTCGATGCAAGTAAACCATTTCCATTTCAAAATAGTACCTTTTCTAATATATACAGTGAGCACCTAATTGAGCACTTGACATATAAAGAGGGATTATTCATGCTTAATGAATGTTATCGAGTTTTGAAACCAGGTGGCAGTATTCGTATTGCTACACCCAGCCTTGAGACTTTAATTGATCTTTATTCACAGGATAAAAGCGATATTCAGCAGCGATATATGAAAAGGATCTTTGATAAATTTTACCCAGAAAATCGTACATATAGAGAGGCTATTGTGATCAACAATGCTTTTCGCAATTATAAGCACCAGTTTATCTATGATCGTTCTACACTGCAAGATTCCATTGAAGAAGCAGGTTTTATTGAAGTCACTTCTTGTGAATACGGAGAAAGCTATGACAATAACTTTCAGGATGTAGAGTCTCACGGTAAAAATATTAATGATCAGGATATTGATCAGTTCCATACGATGATACTGGAGGCAAAACACCCAATATAATTATCGAATGATGTAACTCACTTTCCGCAGGTATCTACAAAAATTCAATAATTTCTTTTGATAGCGTTTCTGTCAATTTTATGCTCATGAGAGACTGTCGGAAAAATGATCTAACCGGGATATCTTAAATATTGTTTGAAAGCAAAACGCTATGATGAGGCGTGCTGCAATTATTTCCTAAGTTTAAATGTCTCGAAATGTGGATTTTTCCAATAGTTTCCATGAAATATTAACTCTAATAACCCATCTTCGTCACTATGAATTTAAACCGCTATCAGTGGACCGTACCATTTTTAAAATCTGTTCCACACATTCTTGACCCCGATCGATTTCAAGTAATTGTTCATTCCAAAATATTTGCAATTGAATGCATCCATAATGTTTTTTTGCGTATTCGTCATGGTCGTAATTTTCAATTTCACCTTTCTCCAATGATTTGTTCTATATGTTATAACAATTATATAATGTTCACGGTTTGGAATTCTGTTCTACATCTGGAAAAGTTAAGGAAGTATTATTTTGGTGAAAATCGAGAGGAGTGGACGTTAGAAAAGATTATTTATGGATGAAAACTGTGAATTCTGGTGTGATACTGGAGAACATGGGCTAATAACTCTAATGTCAAAAACACCGCAATTTTGTCCATAAACAACACATACTTATAAAATATAAATATAATCGGATTTTTAAAAACGCTATCATGAAAAATAATACGAATACTCATTTGACCTGCGGAAAGTGAGATATATGAAAATAATTCGTATATAAAAAAATTATATATATCAACAATTTTACAAAGGAGTGAATAATATATGAAAGTTTTTTTTAGCTATGCGAGTGAAGATAAAGCTATAGTCGAACAAGTTTTTTTGCGAGTGAATGATAAATTCCCGAATATAAGTGGCTGGCTGGATAAATATGAAATATTTGGTGGTGATGATTTGATTGAAAAAATAAATAAAGGAATAGATTCATCAGACAAATTTTTAATATTTCTTTCATCCAATAGTATTGATAAACCATGGATTCGGGCAGAACTTAGAAAAGCATTAATGAAAGAAATCAATGGTGTTGATCCTGAATTTATTATACCTGTAAAATTAGGAAAGATTTCTTCATTTCCACCATTTTTAGAAAGTAAATATTATATAGATTTAGAAACTAAAACAGAAAATGAATGGCTTGAAGAAATATACTGCGGTATAACAAGGGAACCGAAAATTGAAAAAAACTCTGAAGAAAACCTTAAAATAAGCTTTCATATTGCACCAGAGAATCCACAAGCTGCAATTATCGTATTTGAATCTATGTATTGGGCTGAAGAAGTCAGTTTTATTATTAAAACTAAAAGTAAAATTAAAAGCAATATGTGGCGATTTCCACATTTGAAAGGATGTCATAACATATCAATCAATGAAAAATCAGATGATTTCTCATATGGTGTTCAAATTTTAAACATTAATATTGAAAGAACAAAGTTGTTTTATGTCGGATTGGTATTTGAAAATGTTTCAGATCCAAGAAAGGAAATTATTGCAGTCGAAAAATGGGATGGTTCTGGAGGTTCATCATCAATGAGGTCCATCTGTTTCAAGTGATAATAACGGTGCTATTGCAAATATACGGCAAATCAGTGAATATTATCCAAAATTTGTAAACGCCAGAGGTAAATGTTGAAATATTCGACTTTGATTAGTGTCAAGTCAACATCAAAGTGTTGGATTATAAGGTGTATTGATAGCGTATTTGGATACATTATAGGGTTGACTTGACATTAGTATACCTGCGATCAAAATGAGATACTGAAATCAACAAACTGGTGAAAATACAAAAACCATGGGCATCCTCAGTGATGCCTTTCAGATTTCAATTCGAGATCCGCGACGACATCCCCTACCTTCCACTCTAACTCCCCCCTGCCCCATCCTCCTCCTCACCAAAAGCCCTTGAAAACACCTTGTAAAAATAAAAAATCCCGCACTCCATAGGCTCGCCCGCCTCCCGCATTAACTCCAGCCCCCGCTCTAAGAATAAGATACAGGCCGGGCAGTTAGTCAACAGCTTGTTGGCACCCTGTTACTTTGCCATGTGGAATGGGCGGGGCAACATCCCCCACCTTCCATCCCTAACTCCCCCCTACCCCATCCCCCTCCTCACCAAAAGCCCTTGAAAACACATTGTAAAAATCAAAAATCCCGCACTCCATAGGCTCGCCCGACTCCCGCATTAACTCCAGCCCCTGCTCTAAGGATAGGATACAGGACGGGCAGTTTGTCAGCGCTCGTACGCACCCTCTTCCGGTGCCATTTCGATCCTGTGTGTGGAATGATTACCAGGGAGCTGGGGGTAAGCTGGGTGTACACCTGCTTTTTTAGGGGTTATTTTTAGAAATATTTTTATGAGATTGCGTTTATTGTATTTTGGAGGGTGTGGTTATGAACTGGGTTCGGAAAATTGACGGACGAAATGTAAAATCGGGAGGCAGAGTACTTTTTATAGGCCTCGGTACTTAAGTCCGGGGTATGTAACTGCTGAATAAGGAATTTATGCTCATGCTGTGAACAGAATTCACAAACCTCCTCAAATCTAAAATCAGACGCGAATAATAAATTCATGAATAATTTTATATAATTATTCAAAACCGTCGTCCAATTCTCTGTTCAAACAAAGGACAAAATTTAAATCCTACTAAAGCTGCAGATCTTAAAGGAAGTCCCGGTGGTTTGCATCCACCATACATATCCAACCATTTACAATGTGTGCACCTTTCAGGAGTTATCATTACTAATTACCATTTAAGTCAAACGTCGCGATGGCACACCCAACCGCAGCAAAGCTGCAGGGTTTAACGATTGAGATTAACTACATGATACTACAAATATTTTACTAATTCTTTGTCTATCCACCAACTTAAAGTTAATTCAGGACAAGTAAAATTCATATTAACCTCTAATGAGCATACAGATGCAATATTAATAAAAATAGTTATAACTGTGTATGTCGTATTTGTAATAATAAGGACCTTCCATAAGTAAAATCAAAATTGTATAAAATATTTATTATAGTCAAATTATCGAAATCAATGGCATAGGTGATAATTATATGAATATAAGTGAAAACATTCAATTATTTACTTTAATATTCATTGGAATTGGTATAATAATAGCCATAAAACAATTGCGAGATCAACATGAGTGGTATAGAAGAGAAAAAGCAATGTCATATTCTAATTTATATCATTCTGAATTAAGAAAAACCAAAGACATACTTGAAGAGACTTTTAATATTGTTTCTAGAACTGATTCTATTCCTTTGGATGATATAATAAATAAAATTGAAAATGATAAAAGATTAAGGTTGGAATTGAATTATTTACTGACATATTATGAAAATGTTGGTTTAGCTTGTTTTAATAAAATAGCAGACGAAGATGTTCTATTCGATTTGATGGCCAGCACATTAGTTTCATTTAGAAATAAGCTTAGTAATTATATTGATTTCCGAAGAAAAGAGGCAAATAATCCAAGATTATGGACTAATTTTGTGTGTATTGCTATTCAATGGGAGAATAAATTGAATAAATCCAAAGTTCATAAAAAGCCAAAATTAGGTACTTTAAGAAAAAATAGATGAGAATGAGGGATTAAAATATTAGATTTGGAAAATAAATATTGGGATTTTCAAAAAGATATAGATTTATTTGAATATATTATTCCATTAAATATAATTGAAGAAAAAGAAAAATTTATTTCTAGATTAAAAAATAATGGAAAATATAATCCTGTTTTTAAATATGAAAGATTAAAATTAAATAAAGAATTTTATTTAAATAACTTACTATATTTTGAAAATGAATTTAAAAAATATTCAAATCCTATATCTTTGTTGTATCTTGAATTAATACAAGAAGACTTAGAATGGATAAATCATTTATTTGAAAGAGAAAAATCTGAATTTTGTGAATGGCTTTCTGAATTGTATGGTCGCCCAAGTTACTCTTTATACACCAAAGCATTAGATACCTTAAAATCAATTCCTATAGAAGAAGTTGTTGATAATCAAATTACACCAAATGAAATGAAGGAAATAGTTTCCAAAAAGTTAAAAGAAAGAAATTTTGAAAATTGGAAAATTGAAATAAAAAATTCATCTGCAAGGATATCAATAGATTCTATTACCAAAACCATTAGCATAAAAAGTGATTCAATTTTCACTAGTTCAGAAATCGATCGGTTAGTCGTTCATGAAATTGAAACTCATGTTTTAAGATATGAAAATGGTAGTAAACAAAAATATTTGATATTCTGTAAGGGCTTTCCAAATTATTTAATAGCCGAAGAAGGTTTAGCCATATTGGGTGAAAGTAAAAATAAAGTATTATTATCGAATGATTTAGCAAAATATTGCTCAAGATTAATTGCGTCCTACATTTGTTTCAAATTGGATTTTTCTGATACATTTTATGTTATTAATCAATATCTGAATGCTTCTGATTCTTTTGATATTGTAGCAAGAGTAAAAAGAGGTTTAATTGACACTGCAAATTGCGGAGGATTTACTAAAGATCAAATATATTATTCTGGTTTTTTAGAAGTTAGTAATTTGCCGAAAGAGAAAATTCGAAAACTTTTCTTAGGAAAGATAAGTTTGGAAAAATTAAATGTTGTTGATGAAATCAAGGACATTAACTATAATGTTAAATTGCCTAATTGGGTAAAATATGATGATTGAAGATTTTTTAAAACTGTTAGAGGATATTTTTAGTATTCCAGCAGTTACATATTTTGAGAGACCTTTATATAATTTTATCAATGAATTTTCATTTGATCGATATGAAAAAATATTAGATGAAAATTATATTGCTTTTCTACCTGAAGATTATAAAGGAGACATGCTAATATCAATTCATATAGATCGACTGGGAATCGTATTTGACAAGTATTTTACATATTCAAATTATTATGGATATTCACTAATTAATAAAAAGTATAAGCCAAGCTTAATATTTGGAAAAAGATTCATAAATGAAAAAGTGGTTGCTTATGACATTAAAGGTAATAAAATTGCAAAAGGTAAAGTAGTTGATTGTTCGATAAAAGAAAATGGAAAACTTGTATTCGAAATTGATGGGATAAATTCTAAGAAATTAAATTCACCCACTCCTGTTTCTTATAAAAATAATATAATAATAAAAGATGATGAATTGGAAGGTCAACTAGATAATGCAATTAGTATTGCACTTGCTTGTTTTTTATTAATTGATGGAATTCAATGTCCAATATTATTTACTACACAAGAAGAAATTGGAAAAAGCTGGAAATATGTTTATAATTTTATGGAAAACCGAAAATTAAATACGGTTATAACTCTTGATACAACAAACATTGAAGGATTATCTGATTTTAATTCGACAGATATTGTTTTTAGAACTTCCGATGATTTAGCTGATTTTGATTTATCATTAATAGAAAAATTTATCGATATATCTAAGAAACAAAATTTAAGGTATTATTTAAAAACTAAAAGTCCAGAACAATCAAAAATAAAAACAATAACTGAAGTAGGACATATTATCAAAGAATCTGAAAATAAATTTAATGGAGCATCAATACAATTTCCTACGATAAAATATCATACAAATCACGAAACTGTAAAAATTAAAAGTATAAGTTCAGTTTATAATTTTATTAATGATTTTTTTATATAGTATTTACATTAAAAATTCGGTATAAATCAAAATAACCACAATCAAGATCATTCATGAGCATCCACTTAGATACGCTAAACCTAACAAAGTGAAATTCAGCGTCGTTGACGAAATCCCTCACCTTCCATTCAATTCCCCCCTGCCCCATCCTCCTCCTCACCAAAAGCCCTTGAAAACACCTTGTAAAAATCAAAAATCCCGCACTCCATTGGCCCGCCCGACTCCTGCATCAACTCCAGCCCCTGCTCCAAGGATAAAATACAGGGCAGGCAGTTGGTCAACAGGTCGTGCGTACCTTCTTCTTTTGCCATTTCTGGCAGAATATCAAAATCCAGTGTTTTCAACAATTATATTAGACGCAGATTGAAGGTTGACTCTCACGGTTTCACCGCAAAGAGCGCAAAGTTCGCAAAGACATTGTAACCTTAACTTTGCATTCTTTATGATATAGTATTTCATAAATTATATATTTTAACAGCCATGTTCGCTGCCGGCAGCAAACAACAACAACAACCGAGGCCGTCGCCTACATATCTAGCAAGCAGATGCAAGGTATGGGGTTGAACGAGAGGGGCGGCCGAGTTAGCAGAATTCCATAGGCCTGCCCGATTCCCGCATCAACTCCAGCCCCTGCTCTAAAGATATGATACAGGGCAGACAGTTAGTCGGCAGCGCCCTTACGCACCCTCTTCCTTTGTCATTTCTATCCTGTGTGTGGAATGATTGTCAGGGAACTGTGGGCAAGCTGCGTGTACACCTGCTTTTTTTAGGAGTTGTTTTTGGAAATATTTTTATGGGATTGTGTTTATAGTAATTTGAAGTGTATGGTTATGAACAGTATTCGTGACATTGACGGACGAAATGGAAAATCGGGAGGCAGAGTATTATTTACAGGCCTCGGTACTTAAGTCCGGGGTATGTGACTTCGGGAGGCTGGCATGAGTGTAAATGGAGGTCGGGGCGGTCGCACAGATCGCACGGTTTTTGGGGTGGATTGAAAGACATGATGCAGGAGAAGAATGAAGAGAGGTATGTGATGATTGAAGTTCGCCCAGAAGCTTTGAGAGGTAAACAATGACCACGTTTAATACTACAATGGAATATGATGCAGTGCTTTCCTTTGCTGGAGAGCAACGAGGATTTGCCGAAAATCTTGCAAAGATTATTCGTTATAATGGATTCCGTGTCTTTTATGATGACTTTGAGCAATCCGAAATCTGGGGTGAGGAACTTAACCGATACCTTGGTAAAATCTATGGAGTCAGTGGTAAGTATTGCGTCATGTTCATTTCGAAAGACTATCAGCGAAAGCCCTATCCTTACCGTGAGAGACTATCGGCTATAAACAGGTTCTTCGATGAATTAGGTTCCTCTTATTTGCTCCCAATACTAGTCGACGACACGGATATTCCAGAAGTTCCATCATCTATAGCTCATTTAGACCTTCGGGAGAAAAGCATCATAGATGTGGGTGAACTTCTTGTTAAGAAGCTCGGCGCCCCACTCTTTATGATCCCAGATGATCTAGATTTTGCGAATCTGAGGGTCAGTAAAAAGGAGTTGCCTGACCTTAGACAGCATTTAGCATCACTCTCAGCAGCTTCTCATAATACAGTGTATTGTCCCTCATGCCGGGCACCGTTTGGTATAACTAAGGTACCAACAATCTCAGAAATTCATTGCCCGAACTGTGGGACGATTTTCGATCCTACTTCGCAGATTGAATCTCTGGTCAGGTCGGCCGTTGAGGCAAGAGGTAAAGACACTAAAAAGGAAACGGGACGTATCCTTACCATTAAAATTGCTAGACCTAAAGCTTCGGCTAATGAAGTAACCTGTTGTCATTGTCGAGCTAGTTATTATACCAGCGACAGTGACATGAGGGAAAAAGCAGGTGGGCTATTCATCCTTATTTATAACAGGACTATTGGCAAACAGACTTTTCTATTCTTTTGTAAAAAGTGTGTATCTAAGTGTGGATTTGCCAGTGATATTGACATTGATGCAATGAATATGTACCCGACATTCTACTATTATTAAGAAATCCCAGGAATGGTTATCATCTATGCTACCACATCGGCTAACACGGCGTTTGTGGGAAGCTTTGCTTCCCTAAATCCAGACAATCGCCGGGACTTCACAAACACCGAAAACGATAAGCAAAATTCGCACTGTTGGCAGCGAACACCCATCCACCCCACCTCTGCTCGCGGCTTATCCAAACACCCGACCCCCCTCCTGCGGATGCCCCGCAATTCTAAAGCGTGGTCGTGACGACATCCCCCACCTCTCACTCTAACTCCCCCCTGCCCCATCCTCCTCCTCACCAAAAGCCCTTGAGGATACCTTGTAAAAATCAAAAATCCCGAACTCCATAGGCCCGCTCGACTCCCGCATCAACTCCAGCCCCTGCTCTAAAGATATGATACAGGGCGGGCAGTTCGTCAGCGCTTGTTGGCACCCTGTTCTTTTGCCACGTGGAATCGGCAGGGCAACATCCCCCACCTCCCACTCTAACTCCCCCCTACTCCATCCTCCTCCTCACCAAAAGCCCTTGAGAACACCTCGTAAAAATCAAAAATCCCGCACTCCATAGGCTCGCCCGATTCCCGCATCAACTCCAGCCCCTGCTTTAAGGATAAGATACAGGGCGGGCAGTTGGTCAGCGCTTGTAGGCACCCTGTTCCTTTGCCATTTTTATCCCGTGTGTGGAATGATTGTAAGGGAGATGTGGGTAAGTTGCGTGTTCACCTTTTTTTGAGGGAGTGGTTTTTAGAAATATTTTAATGAGATTGCGTTTATTGTACGTAGGAAGGTGTGTTTATGGGCTCTAGAGGCTGTCTAACAATTAATATAAGCAATAAAATTATTCCTTATTTTATTATTTAAAGCCATATCTTGCCTTCTTTTCCCTGTAATTTTTAATTAATGGACATCCTCTCTATACAAGACATTGACGGACGAAATGGAAAATCGGGAGGCAGAGTATTATTTACAGGCCTCAGTATTTAAGTCCGGGGTATGTGACTGCGAAATGGCGGATTCATGCTCGGATTGTTAATCGGACTGACTCTCAATACACGTGGAAAATGTTTATTCTCAGCACAATTAAAAGATAGCTTTATGCTTAAAAAGAACAATTTGTTGTTAGATTTCAAATGAATTTTTTAAAAATTGTAACTTACTTATTAGGAATTTTATTTATTTTAGTTACCTCTGTTTCTTATTACTTTGTAAATCAGGGAACAATCAGCATTAATACTTATACATTATTGATAACCATTTCAATTGCTTTAGCTATCTTTTGTTTCCAATTTGGAAAAAGTATGAAAATTGAGTCTACAATAAATGATCTATCTAAACTGCCTCACTTAGAAAAAATGGTCGAAGAAGCAAAAACAGTAGAAGAAAAAATTAGAGTTTTAGAAACCGAAAAAGAGAATTTATTTGAATATATAGAAACCGAAAGCAGAAGAATATTTTTATTAAAACAAGTAGAAGACTTAGATAAACAATTGGCAGATTCTTATGAGTCTATAGCACCAATATTAAAAGAAATAGATATAATTGAGAAAGAATTAAAACAAATAAATAATACTTATTCATCCTCGGTTTCTTTAAAAGAGTTTGAGAAAATAAGGGAAAGAATAAAGGCAAAAAGAGAAAGCGAATTCTTCCTAAAAATTGGCAAACAGGAATATATAATAAAAGAAGAATATCTCCTTATATTCCCCAGATTTTTTCGTGAATATATTACTGGATGTGTAATAATATTAAACAATTTATTTGATAAAATGGATAAAGATAGAGAAAAAAGGATAAAATTAAAGAAAAATGAAAAAAAATAAGCATCAGCTTAGATGCCCCGGATTTGAGTGTTAGCGAAATCCAGGGTACGTGACGACATCCCCCACTTCCCACTCTAACTCCTCCCTGCCCCATCCTCCTCCTCACCAAAAGCCCTTGAAAACACCTTGCAAAAATCAAAAATCCCGCACTCCATAGGCTCGCCCGCCTCCCGCATCAACTCCGGCCCCTGCTCTAAGAATAAGATACAGGGCGGGCAGTTCGTCAGCGCTTGTAGGCACCCTGTTCCTTTGCCATTTTTATCCCGGGTGTGGAATGATTGTAAGGGAGATGTGGGTAAGCTGCGTGTACACCTGCTTTTTTAGGAATTATTTTTAGAAATATTTTTATGAGATTGCGTTTATTGTACTAAAAAGGGTGTGTTTATGAACTGTATTCGAGACATTGACGGACGAAATGGAAAATCGGGAGGTAGAGTATTATTTACATGCCTTGGACTTAAGTCTGGGGTATAGGTAACGGAATGGCTATGCTGCGCATCCTTAAGAATTATTAAAATTAGAATATTAATAGTAGTGCTAAAAATGGATACTTTCTATTGAATT
>Ga0255367_1097_pt2 | contig 13434 bp, 9 predicted proteins | sample ANMaggSeSYBR01D8_FD_182098 | JGI IMG/M metagenome (GOLD analysis project Ga0255367, IMG submission 182098) | Sediment cell enrichment communities from methane seep in Santa Monica Basin, California, United Staets - ANME aggregate JGI... | ecosystem: Environmental > Aquatic > Marine > Cold seeps >... | reverse complement strand
GGGGCCCCGGACGATTTGCTGGATGTAATAGTCAGCTTTATTGATGGATCCCGCTAATCACTGGATGTAGCTGTACAAGAACTTGAATCCCGGCCCATAGCTGATGCCTTGATCCACGCAAGACAGAGAGGTCTTTCAGTTCGAGTTGTCCTGGAAGGAAATTATCTCACTGTGCAAAAAGCCCTCGCTGACCCCTGGTCTGAAGGTGGTACCAATGAGACGAACCGACAGATACACAATGCTCTGCAAAGGGCCAAAATAGAAGTCAAAACAGATTTTAATCCCGATATCTTCCATCAGAAGTTTATTATTCGGGATAAGGATTCCGCCGATGCGGCCATTCTTACCGGATCCACAAATTTTACTCCCACCGGTGTTGCTTCCAATCTTAACCATATACTGATAGCGAAAAGCAAAAGGGTGGCCCAAGAATATTCAAATGAGTTCAGGGAGATACTCGATGGGACCTTCGGGTCAAACCAGAGCCCCCGTTTTAGTCCACCACGTGTATACTGCGTTGCAGGAGTACCAGTTAAGATACTTTTTGCACCAGATCACTCTCCTGAGATGGAGATTATGAAACAAATGCTTAAAGCAAAAAAATCCGTGGACTTTGCAATGTTCACCTTCAGTCGCTCTTCAGGGATTGATGATACCCTTATAGCTCTCGCCCGTTCCGGGATCAAAGTACGCGGTATCCTGGATGGCAGCCAGGGTAAACAGCAGTGGGCTCCGACAAAAGACATCAAGGACGCGGGAGCTGAAATGCATTTATGCCCGCATAAAGCAGGATTGAATAAACTACACCACAAGCTGGCAGTCATTGATGGTGAGGTGCTTGTTGTAGGATCATTTAACTTCACTGGACCAGCTAATCGGCTAAACGATGAGAATATCCTTGTTATCGGTGACATGGATGATGACAAAGCCAGATCAAAGCAAATGCAACTCGGTTCCTACGCGCTTGACGAAATCGATAGGATGATAAATGAACATGGGAAGCCAGTTTGAACCGAATCAGTGGCTTGTGTATTTTACAAAGAACGAATGAGTCATTAAGAAAATGCTCACATCGTTTGCATTTTCTAGGCCTACAGGAAAGGATATACTTTCCTATACATCAAAAAAGGGCTATTCCAAATCAGCGATACTATCAAGAACAACATCAGGCCGTATCCCTGAAGATTCAATATCCTCTATCCCTGATGCTCCAGTAAGTACCAGAACTGTTTGCATCCCACCCCTTATCCCTGCCAGGATGTCGGTCTCCAGCCTGTCTCCCACCATAACGCACTCTTCACTTCTCATCCCGTACTCCTTAAGCAGCACATCCATGATCGGCTTATTAGGCTTACCTATCACATCAGGCAGCACACCAGAAGCAGTCTGTATGGCAGCTACCATACTCCCGGCTCCTGGTAGGAAACCATGCTCCGTAGGTAGCATAGCATCAGTATTGGTAGCAATGAACCCTGCCCCGTTCATGAGCAGATCCAGGGCCCGGGTAAGCTTCTCATACGTGAATTCCCGATCCAGGCCAGCCACCACATAATCTGCATACTGTTCACTAATTACATGACCTGCCCGTTCCAGTTCTTCAACCAATCCCTGCTCCCCCACAGGATATATTGTACTGCTGCCATACTTATCTTTAATGTAGACTGATGTAGCATAGGCAGAAGATATCACATCCCCTGCATTACACGGGATACCCATATCCACAAGCCGTCTGGCAATAGTCTCCCTGGTGCGTGTGGCATTATTGGTAAGGAATACCACCCAGCTGCCCGAACTCCTCAATCTTTCAATTGATTCACTGGCACCTGGTATGACCGTTCTCCCGTGGTAGACCACACCGTCAAGGTCAAGAATGTATGCAGCCGGTCGGTTCATATTCCCTACTGCAGCATCAGGATGCGATTCATAGCTTTTACAATAGCCTCTACCGTTGCCTTTATGATATCTTCATTGGCAGCACTAACAGTCATAATTTTGCCCTTATCATACTCCACAACAATGAAAACTTCGCCAAGTGCATCCGAACCACTTGAAATGGCCTCGATTCTGTAATCCTTCAATTTCATTATCTTCTGGCCGTTAATGATACTCTGGACAGCGTTCAGTAACGCTTCCACTGGGCCAATACCTTTACTGAATGCTTCCTTTTTTTCACCCCTAACCATGGCCGTTACATGAGCTATTGGAGGGCGACTATTACCTGTCTGTACAAAGAATTCGATTAGGTCAATGGGACGTTCGGATTTCTTCCCTTTGCCTATAATATCTTCAGCAATGATAATCAGGTCTGTATCAGTGATGCATTTGCCCTTCTTGCTAATGTCCTTCATCCAGGTCATGATCTCGTTCAACTGGTCATTATCAAGTTCAATACCTGCATCCTCCAGCGCCTTAACGACCGCATGCCTGCCTGCATGCTTGCCCATCACGATGCGCCGCTTATGACCTACCATCTCAGGTGTCATAATGCCGGGCTCGAAGGTATCTGTCCTGGTAAGCACGCCATGGGTATGTATCCCGCTCTCGTGTGCGAATGCATTATCACCAACAACAGGCATTGTCGGAGGTATCCTTACACCAGTAGTCCGCTCCACCATATGTGCAGTTTCCAGAAGGTACTCGGTCTTAATATTTGTCTTTGCCCTGTAGATACTGTGCAGGCTCATTACGGTCTCGGCAAGGTCGGCATTGCCGGCCCGCTCACCCAGGCCGTTTATGGTGACCTGTACCTGCCTGCCGCCTCCCTCTACTGCTGCCAGGCTGTTAGCCACTGCAAGCCCGAAGTCGTTATGACAGTGAACATCAATGGGGATGGTGATATCCTTTTTGATATCTGCTATCAAAGCCTTCATGGCAGATGGCACGAAAACGCCAACTGTATCTGGAATATTAATAACATCGCATCCCGCTTCCTGGACCGCCTTGCTGATCTGCAACAGATAATCAAAATCCGTCCTAGTGGCGTCCATTGGGCTGAACATGCATTTTACGCCGTGGTCCTTGACATGCTCCACAGCCCTGATGGCCATGTCCAGTACCTCTTCCCTGCTCTTATTGATGGTATGGATACGCTGCACATCAGATGTGGGAATAAAGGTATGCACCATATCCACTTCACATTCCAGGCATGCGTCCAGATCTGAGAATACTGACCTTGAGAGTCCGCATACATCCAGTTCAAGACCCATTTTAGCGATCTCGCTTACGTTCTGCTTCTCCCCTTCCGATGACATCGGAAAACCGGCTTCAAGTATATCAATGCCAAGCTTGTCAAGTTGGGAAGCAATTTCCTTTTTCTGTTCAAATGTAAGAGATACGCCAGGGGTTTGTTCACCATCACGCAGTGTGGTATCGAAAATAGTTACGCGCTTATCACGTATCGATTCAGTAATATAGAACCCGATCCCTCATTTTAAGTTCTTCCATATAAAAAACCTCACTTATAGAATCGTTTCATATTATAAAAGGGTTATTGAGGGTAATTGAGGCTTCTTGATCCTCCATCTGTTCTACTATCATACTATTTACCAAGGATTACTTTCGCAGTGCTCTTGGATGTGGTTTATCATTGCTGTAGTTCATCGATATACCTGAGGTGATACACAATGGAAGATGAGTTTTGGACCGGTATTGTAAAACGTGCTGCCAAACACCAGCATATCAACCGCCGCAGCCAGTTCAGCCGGCATTTCAACAGGATGCAGACATTACCAGATGACCAATAAGTGCAGGTCAGTTCGCAGTTATAGGTATATATATCAATATTATCCACATAAGTTAAAGTATGGCAGATGTACTTGGAGACACTGGAGTCAACAGCCACAACATAGCTGATAATGAAATAAATTATAACAGTGAAAAACTTCTAGTGCTCCCTCTTGGTAATGAATCAAAAAAGATAACCCAGGTCATCACCAATGACACGGCCAGGCACATAATGGAACTGCTTGCCGAGCACTCCATGAGTGCATCCGATATCGCTAAACATCTGGATGTTCCCCTGACCACTATTAAATATAATCTTGAAAACCTTGTGGACGTGGGACTTGCAAAGATCGAGCGAATAAAATACAGCGAGAAAGGAAGGGAGGTCAAGGTCTATGCACCTGTACGTAAACTTATCGTTGTGGTGCCTGAAAAGCTTGGTAGTGCTTCTATTACCGAAATACTGAAAAAATACCTTGGTGTCATTCTGACTGCTGTCTTCGCATCAGGTTTTATTGAGCTGCTAACAAGTACATTTACCTCCTCAAAAAGCTTGATGCCAGAAGGCAATGTCAACCGAATTTTTGAAGAAGGGTCTTCAATTGATTCATCTATGGATATTATAGGCAACGTTTCAGGAGGAGCAGAGTATCCGATCATGGGTGTGGTAAATGATTCAGCACAGAAGTCCTTTTCAAATGCAACTGCACCGGATGTCTCGAACATCCCTGAAGCTGTACCTGAAGTGGCTGAAATGGTCGCTGATATGCCAGTACACATACCTACTTTATATGTTGAACCAGCCACCCTGGAAAAGGGTAGATCAACCCTTGATATGGATTTCACATCCCACCTGGGATTGTGGTTCCTGATGGGGTGCCTGTTCATGATCGCATTGGTAATGATCGTAGATTATTACAGGCAAAAAAAGGCAGTAAATAGGAAATGATCACTTTTACCGTATCTTTGAGTTACTTTTATCATTTACCCGCACATATTTCTATAGGATTGGACTTATGAGGATAGCATTAAAGATTGCATATATCGGCACTGAGTATCACGGATATCAGATACAGCCGAATGTGCCAACAATTGAAAAAGAACTCTTCGGAACTCTTGAAGAACTGAAGATCATTACTGACCCTAAAAGTGCCAGATATACCGGTTCCGGTCGGACCGATGCCGGTGTCCATGCCCTTGAACAGGTGATCGCTTTTGATACCGACAACCCGAAACTGGCAATACCCAGGGTAATTAACAGTAAACTGCCGCCGTCTATCTGGGTGTGGTCAAGGGCTGAAGTACCTGACGATTTCGACCCCAGACGGCATGCTGTAAGCAGGGAATACAAATATTTCATTTGTGGTGAATGTTTAAATATCTCACTTTTGCGCAAAGCATCAAAGCTCTTAAGAGGTACCCACGATTTTGCTAATTTTGCCACACCGGATATGGATAAGTCCACTGTGCGAACAGTTGAACGAATCGATATAAGGGTGGAAGGCAGATTAATCAATCTTGATATCAAGGCTGATAGTTTCGTATGGCATATGGTGCGCAAGATCGTTACAGCTCTTCGTATGGTGGGAGACCAGACCCGTGAAGTTGAATGGCTTAAACGCATGCTTCATCCGGAAGAGTTCGAAGAGGGACTGGAACCGGCACCGGCCTGCGGCCTATTATTGAAAAATGTGAACTATGACCTGGACATTCCCTGGGAAGATGATTCCTATGCAAAAAAGGTTTCTGCTGAGAGGCTTCACGAACAGTTCATGCATTATGGTGTTATGGCAGAGGTATTCAAAGAACTGAAAGATAATATGCAGCCACCTGAAGCCTGTGATTGAATTATGAGCCTGATTGCTTTTGAATTCTCGGGCGAGCATCCCGATATACCAGTAGCTGAAGTTATCGGGGCCCTGGAATCCGAAAATATTGGATTTTCTGTACGATATCGATTCGACCAGATACTTATTGTTGATGTCCCAAATTTAATTTCAAATGTAAACGTAAATGCAAGTGTAATCGCAAATATAGACACAAACGTGGATAAGGTGAGCAAACTTAGCAAACGGCTGGCCCTGACCTGGCATATTATCAATGTGCTGGGCATCTCGGATTCAACCTTACCTGACATTATAAACATGGTTGATAATGTGGATTTTGATGAACCTGCATCCCTTACTTACAAAATCAGGGCTAAGAAGATTAAGCGTAAAAGTCCCATCTCATCTGAGGATATTGAACGAAAGATCGGCGGGGTGCTCTACAATAAGGGATATCGAGCCGACCTTATTAATCCCGACGTACAGTATCGGGCAGTACTGACTGATGGAAAATGCATCTTCGGTCGTGTGCTGGCATCTGTTGACCGTGGTTTATTTGAAGACCGTAAGCCACAGAACAAACCGTTCTTCTACCCTGGCGTTCTTATGCCAAGGCTGGCACGCTCCCTGGTAAATATCGCTCGCTGTGGACCGGGCAGTATAATACTTGACCCATACTGCGGCACAGGTGGAATACTGGTGGAGGCAGGGCTTATGGGTGCGATGACAGTGGGTTGTGATGTACAGAGGAAGATACTGCTGGGTGCCAGGATGAACCTTGATTTCTATGTGCCTGATCATTCTCTCATGTTCCAGGATGCAGGTAATATGGCTCTGAAGGACAGCTGTATCGACTGTGTAGTGACCGACCCGCCTTACGGCAGGTCTGCACTAATACAGGCCAGGTCCCTGGATAATCTTATGAAACGTTCTCTTTGTGAGATATTCAGGGTCCTGCGTCCCGGCGCCCGGGCAGTGTTGGTCTCTGAATGTCCTGTTGAGGAGTGGGCGGTATCTGCCAGCTTTTCAGTGGTTGATGTGTATATACAGAGGGTGCACCGCAGTCTGACAAGGAGGATTACTGTGTTTGATAAACTTCAGTAGTTGGCTTATCTTCTTTTAAAATTCAAAATCATCATACATCTTCAAATAGACTCGATTAAAGCTCTTGTATATGCTGCAGCTATAATAGCCGCATAACCCTGCCAATCGTCTCCTTTATTTGAATCGCAATAGTCGCATATTCCACGAATTGCCAAATACCCTATTTCCCGGTTCCAGGTGGCATCGGCAATACCGGAACTTTCCATTTCAACAGCTTTGATCTTAAATTTCTCACGAAGCTCATCACGCTTTATTGGATTCTTAAGCAGTCTATCTGCAGATGCGATTGGTCCATAAAATACTCTTGGCTGCCCATCTGTTCTTTTTTGATCATGCGGATGTGGAATTGTCTCACCAGGATTTTTTAAACTTTCAAGAATATCTTTTGCTTTAGGAGGTCGATGAAATTTCAGTTTATCAACCCCAAAGTCAATATATTTTAACCAGGGATGGTTTCCTTCAATTTCAGATGCTTCGAGTAATCGCACAGATTCCAATAGACTTGAGCTTGGAGGTCTGGGTGGGAACTTATGTTTCTTTTCTGTAATCTTGTCTGAAACAAAATCATATTGAACAATACCTCTATGATCGGACACAACAATATCGCCCAATCGAACATTCTCATCAGGCTTATTCGGATGAGGTACCCCGCCAGCAATCCCCGTCATAATAAGAGAGGTAACATTTGGGAAATGCTCGAGTAGCAAAGATGCTCTCAAGGCGGCAATATTAGTCCCCATATCTGCAAGTGTTAATACGATAGAATGATATTCACTATCATCGGAAGGTATTTTTCCTAAACAATACCGTCTTCCTGCTCCTTGCCCTGATACTTTAAAAGATGCGTTATTTTCGAGCAGGATCTTCATTGCAGTGAATTCTTTAGGTAATGCTGTTATAATACCGATAGTGGGTTTCAGTTGTTTGGCATTGAATTGTTGAGTTGAAGATTTCATTTCTATTTCAATCTGAGGATCAAAATATGTCAGTATAAGTTCAATTTTATTTAGCTTATCACTGAGTTCTTCTTCATTATTTATTTCTTTTATAAGTTCACAGGCATATCCTCTTTTTTCTTCTGGAAGATGTTTACAGTAATTCCAAAGAACTCGGGCAATTCTAGGCACTGTTCTTTCGGATTTTAAATAGTCTTTTGTCGAGAGTTCGTCAGCATATTGATTAATCTCAATACCCAATGTTTCTAAAGGAGATTCTGCATTTCTTGTTTTCTTGCATAATGCCTTGCTCTTCTCCTGGATCTCTTCAATTATCTGTTGTATCCGCTCATCAATAACCGGCAGCCCCCTCTTGATAAGCTTCGTCGCCCCCGGCGCTCTATACTCAGTGCTATCCAGAAGCTCACAGGCGCGGTCGCAATATCTTCTGTATCCATTGAGGTCTGCCTTTATGTCATCCAGATCCCGCAATTTCTGCGCCTCATTTAGCGCATTGGAGAGACTTTCAACTGCTTCAAGGAGTTTTTCCCTGCTCTTTGAACCAGACACAGCACGTTTTGCCTCATCGATGTTTTTCTTAACCTCCTCTTCAGCTTCTTGTTTTTTAAAAATCACTGAATAATATGATCGATAAAATGGAAGACAGAATTTAGCAGGATTAAACCATTTTGATTCTTGTGCAGATTTTTCAAAAAAAACAATTGCATTTTCCAGTTCTTTCTGTATTAAATCTTCATTTTCTGCATTTGTTGCCCTGTAAACTGAGATTTTACCGAGGGAATGATTTGCAAATACTCTGACATCGCTGTCCGAGTCCTTTGTGAGCACAAGCAGGTCTTTGGATGCCTGCTCTTTATCTGGCAGGTGCTGGAACGCAGAACCAAGCGCATCCGCCGCACTCCTTCGTACATTGCTGTCCGGGTCCTTTGTGAGCGCTAGCAGGTCTTTTAATGCCTGCTCTTTGTCTGGCAGGTACTGGAACGCAGAACCAAGCGCATCCGCCGCTCCAATTCGCACATAGCTATCTGGGTCCTTTGTAAGCGCAAGCAGGTCTTTGGATTTCTGTTCTTTGTATGGCAGGTGCTGGAATGCAGAACCTAATGCATTCACCGCACGCCATCGCACATAACTGTCTTGGTCCTTTGTGAGCGCCAGCTGGACTTTTGATGCCTGCTCTTTATCTGGCAGGTACTGGAACAAAGAACCAAGCGCTTCTGCCGCACGCCATCGCACACCGCTGTCCTTGTCCTTTGTGAGCGCAAGCAGGTCTTTTGATGCCTGCTCTTTGTCTGGCAGATACTGGAACGCAGAACCAAGTTCACCCGCTGCACGCCATCGCACCTCGCTGTCCTTGTCCTTTGTGAGCACCAGCATGTCTTTTGATGCCTGCTCTTTGTCTGGCAGGTACTGGAACGCGGAACTAAGTGCACCCGCCGCACCCCTTAGCACCTCGCTGTCCTGGTCCTTTGTGAGCGCCAGCAGGTATTTCCATGCCTGCTCTTTGTCTGGCAAGTACTGGAACGCTGAACCAAGCGCTTCCGCCACACTCCATCGCACATAGCTGTTCTGGTCCTTTGTGAGCGCCAGCAGGTCTTTTGATGCCTGCTCTTTGTCTGGCAAGTACTGGAACGCTGAACCAAGCGCTTCCGCCACATTCCATCGCACATAGCTATTCTGGTCCTTTGTGAGCGCCAGCAGGTATTTCCATGCCTGCTCTTTGTCTGGCAGATACTGGAATGCAGAACTAAGCGCTTCCGCCACACTCCATCGCACATAGCTGTCTTGGTCATTTGTGAACGCAAGCAGGTCTTTTGATGCCTGCTTTTTATCTGGCAGGTACTGGAACGCAGAACCAAGCGCCTCCACCGCACGCCTTCGCACCTCGATGTCCTGGTTCTTTGTGAGCGTCAGCAGGTATTTCCATGCCTGCTCTTTGTCTGGCAGGTACTGGAACGCAAAACCAAGCGCACCCGCCGTACGCCTTCGCACATCACTATTCTGGTCCTTTGTGAGCGCCAGCAGGTCTTTTGATGCCTGCTCTTTGTTTGGCAGGTACTTAAACGCAGAACCAAGCGCATATGCAGCAGCCCATCGCACACCGCTGTCCTTGTCATTTGTTGGCGCCAGCAAGTCTTTTGATGCCTGCTCTTTATCTGGCAGGTACTGGAAGGCAGAACCAAGCGCATCCGCCGCACACCATTGCACACCCCTGTCCTGGTCCTTTAAGAGCGCCAACAGATCTTTTAATGCCTGCTCTTTGTCTGGCAGGTACTGGAAGGCAGAACCAAGCGCATCCGCCGCACGCCATCGCACACCCCTGTCCTGGTCCTTTAAGAGCGACAGCAGGTCTTTGGACGCCTGCTCTTTGTTTTCAAGTATAGAAAAGGCTGAACCTATTTTGCGTACTGCTTCTTCACGCTCTTTAGCATTACTACTCCCCATTTTCTGTTGAATTTCTGAATAATTTCCCAATAGCAGACACCGCTATGAAGATAGATTGACCTCTATAAAATTGTTTTCTTGCATGAGGTTCCGCTTAAATTGATCGATAAAAGACTTATTTGAAATAAAGGAAAAAAAGGTCTGAAAATTAAAAGTAAGTGAGCATAGCAGCGATCCAGTCGAAATTATATACGAAGAAATGCAATTCTAAATTCAGGAGAGGCGATCTATGCACCATTACAAAGAATATATGTTTGAAAGTGAGATTCAATATATTAGAGATTGTCGGAAAAGCCTAATTTTTGAATATTTCAGCTTTACTGTTTAAACTTGACTGGGCGCAGCATAGTGATTTAGTTTTAACAATATTTCTGGAAGTTTCAATTTAGACACTTTTCAGGTACTTTTCCGACAATCTCTATTAAATCAAAAAATCTAATTATTATCGATAAATGATTTAAAATATCAATTTAATTTGTAACTATTCAGCCTATAAAACACTATCATAAGCCGTTACTCTTTACTTCAATAATTTCTTTAAATCTATGGAATCGATATCGGAAGACATTAGCTATGAATGTTTCATTAAAAGCTACAAAATGTACTTTCGTTATCAGTAGCCATAATTTGTATGGCTGAATAGTTACTTTAATTTTTCAATTAAATATTCTCTATCATTTGAAACGAGATAATCTTTTATTTTCTTGCCCAATTTTGATGGCAGAGCGGCCAAATTAAAAATAGACATTCCTTTTATTTTTTCTAAATCCTCTTTCAGTTCTGGATAAGAGATTTTTTGTATTGGAATAGTTACAACGTGTTTTATACCTGTACCTAAAATATCGGGCCCGACTGATATTACTAATTCTTCACTTATATTTTTGGATTCTAAAGAGAACTTTATCTCATCAAGCTTTTTTTCGATTCGCTCAATTTTTTCAATATATTCAGAATTACTTATTATCAAAGGGATTTTATTTAATATCATATTGATTAACGAAAGTTTGGTTTCAATATATGTTTCATCAATTGCCAAATTTAGTAAATTGCATGCTTCTACACTCTCTTTTCCAGGCATTCTATTACAAATCGCTGATAGCGAAATTTCTAAAAATTTTATTTGTTTTTCAAGTGCTATTGGATTTCCTATTGATAATAGATTCAGACCTATTTCATTCACTTCTTTGCCCAAATCTTCAAAAGGAGTACCTAATGATTTTTTACACAGATCCCCGGATTTCTTCCTAATCTCCGCCAGCATCCCCTGTATCCGGTCATCAATAACCGGCAGCCCCCTCCTAATCAGCTTCGTCGCCCCCGGCGCTCTATCCTCAGTTATATCAAGAAGCTCACAGGCGCGGTTGCAGTACCGCCTGTATCCATTGAGGTCTGCTTTGATATCTTCCATATCTCGCAATTTCTGGGTCTCATTCAGTGCATTTGAGAGATTTTCAACTGCCTCCAGAAGTTTTTCCCTACTCTCTGAACTAGATACAGCACGTTTTGCCTCATCAAGGTTCTTCTTAACCTCTTTTTCAGCCTCTTGCTTTTTAAAAATCACTAAATAATATGATCTGTAAAAAGGTAGACAAAATTTAGCAGGATTGAACCATGTTGATTCTAGGGCAGATTTTTCAAAAAAAACGATTGCATTTTCCAGTTCTTTCTGTAATAAATCTTCATCTTCTGCAATTGTTGCTCTGTAAACTGAAATTTTACCGAGGGAATGGTTTGCAGATACTCTGACATCGCTGTCCTCGCCCTTTGTGAGCGCCAGCAGGTCTTTAGATGTCTTATTTTTTTCTGGCATGTACTGGAACACAGAACCAAGCGCATCAGCCGCACCAATTCGCACATTGCTGTCCGGGTCCTTTGTGAGCGCAAGCAGGTCTTTGGATGCCTGCTCTTTGTCTGGCATGTACTGGAACACAGAACCAAGCGCATCAGCCGCACCAATTCGCACAAAGATGTCTTTGTTCTTTGTGAGCGCCAGCAGGTCTTTAGAGGGCTGCTCTTTGTCACGCAGGTGCTGGAACGCAGAACCAAGCGCACCCGCCGCACGCCATCGCACATAACTGTCCGGGTCATTTGTGAGCATTAGGAGGTCTTTCCATACCTGCTCTTTGTCTGGCAGATACTGAATCGCAGCATCAAGCGCTTCTGCCCCACTCCATCGCACATTACTGTCTGGGTCATTTGTGAGTGCCAGCAGGTCTTCCCATGCCTGCTCTTTGTCTGGTAGGTACTGAACTACAGAACCAAGCGCATCAGCCGCACTCCAACGTACAAAGCTGTCTGGGTCATTTGTGAGCGCAAGCAGGTCTTCCCATGCCTGCTCTTTATTTTCAAGTCTAGAAAAGGTTGAACATATTTTGCGTGGTGCTTCTTCACCCACTTTAGCATTATCGCTTGTAATCATCCGTTGAATTTCTGTATATTCTACCAACAGCAGACACCACTATGAAGATAGATTCATCTCTATAAAATTGTTATCTTACCTGAGATTCCGCTCAAGTTGATTGATAAAAGACTTATTTGAAATAAAGGAAGAAAATGGTCTAAAAATAACAATTAAGTGAGCATAGCAGCGATCCAGAGTTCCCGAGGGCTCTCGCACCTCAGTACAGTAAGGAACGTGGGAAGGCTTATCTGCTGTGTTCGGGATGGGTACAGGAGTTTCCCCTCCGCTATGGCCGCTACACTCACACATGATTGTGTATAGCGAAGTACAAACTGGATATCGCCTGAAATGAGCCCCGAAGGACTCACATTCTGAACAATCCTACTTTATAGATCAGCAGGAGTGGCACAGGCTATTAGTAGCCGCGGACTAAACACCTCGTTGCCTTGGTGCGTACATCCCGACTCTATCAACCTCGTCTTTTACGAGTGCCCTTAATGTTGTCTCTTTTCAGGATGGGTTTCGGGCTTAGATGCTTTCAGCCCTTATCCCTTGGTGCGTAGCTGCTCGGCATTGCCTTGTCAGACAACCGATCGACCAGTGGCACCGTTGCATAGTTCCTCTCGTACTAAATGCAACTTTCCTTCAGACAACGAACACCTCTAGTAGATAGTAACCGACCTGTCTCACGACGGTCTAAACCCAGCTCACGATCTCCTTTAATAGGCGAACAACCTCACCCTTGGCCGCTGCTGCACGGCCAGGATGGAAAGAACCGACATCGAGGTAGCAAGCTTCCGGGTCGATATGTGCTCTTGCCGGAAACGACTCTGTTATCCCTGAGGTAGCTTTTCTGTAGTCAATGACCCCCATCAAGGAGGTACATTGGTTCGCTAGACCCGACTTTGCTGTTACTACTGCCAGGATTTTCATATCCGAATGGTCCACATTACCTCACGCCCCTACTTCTACCCAAACGGAT
>Ga0255367_1192_pt1 | contig 13618 bp, 14 predicted proteins | sample ANMaggSeSYBR01D8_FD_182098 | JGI IMG/M metagenome (GOLD analysis project Ga0255367, IMG submission 182098) | Sediment cell enrichment communities from methane seep in Santa Monica Basin, California, United Staets - ANME aggregate JGI... | ecosystem: Environmental > Aquatic > Marine > Cold seeps >... | reverse complement strand
AGTGGATTTTGCAAAATGGCTAAATCCAGAGCCGATATTGAATGTTCTTAGGCCATCGTACTCATACTTCAAATACATCAAAAAGAGGTTGAGTCCGAGAATGAGATTTTTTGCTTATTTCACGATATCAAAGAAGAAGAATCTCTGGCAGGTTTATCATAGTTTATCAGAAGAAGAGTTTGTAAAGCTTGGATTTGATAGTAAACCTAATTATGAGCTGCTGAGAGAATTTGTGTATGAGCGAATTGGCATAGAGCAGTTTCCGATAATACTAAGATGGATTGTAAAGGAACTTAATTTCCTTCTGAGAGCGAAGAGAATTGAGTTAGGAAAACGTACGTTTCAGGATGCTACTGATACCCACTCCTTAAAACATGATAAGGAGTCAAAGTACAGCGGATACTACAAACATTCTGGTTATAAGCTTGATAAAACAATTGATGCGGAAACTGGTGTTCCTTTGCATTATCAGACAATGGAAATCACAGAGGATGAGGGAAAAAATCTTATTCCTTCACAGAAAAATGTTAAAATGTGTGAGATGCGGGAAGAGATGCGAGTTGTTGATGATTCATATGCCACATTTAAAAACATTGCGTATAGTGAACTTCACGGTATTTCGCTATATTATAAAATCGCGAAGAATTGGGTGTATAAGGAGGAAGGTAAACCTGGAATGATTAAAAAGTTGTACCAGAAGTATCACCGATGTAATGATTTTGCACCAGGTGCAGATCTGGATTTCATGCTCCATTTTCTCTACCGGAAAGATGAATATGAGGCCGTTGGATCATATTTTCGGAACCTGAGAATGGCAGAATATGAGGAACATCCTGAAGGATATATGGATTTCTGTCATGAACGTGGAGGTAAAATGGAGGGGGACATTGGACGGATGAAACTTACAACAATACTGGATGATCACCCTGGACGACGAGGGTGGAAACAGTTCCTATTGAGAGCAGGCATGACAATGCTTTCTCTTGTTTTTGCTGCACTTATTAGAGTTCAAAATGGCATTGTAGAACATTTGACAAATGTTACGTATATTACTTGATGGCGATAATTGAGAGCCGCAATATGAAGCAGTGGCTTTCAATATTTATGAATGTCTAGGGGGCATATCAAAAGAGGTGGTAAAAATGGACAATTAAAGATTTCAAAGCGGGAAATCTTTAAACCCCTATATTTTTAGACAAGTTTATAACGAGTTTTTCAATTGTAAAAAATGATGGGCCTATAAGGTAGTCTGGATATCCTACCGGCCTTCGGAGCCGGTAACTGGGGTTCGAATCCCCATAGGTCCGTACGATTTATCCCCATTGAAAACTTGAATCAATGTTTTACGCGCCCATGTAAAAGTTAACGTTACATCACTCAATTTCTTTTAATACTTTCATTGCTATATCCAGTGCACCAGTGTAATTTACGATTTTTACTTCGCTCTTGACCAAAAGTTTTGTTCCCAGTATCTCATCTACCGTATTGCTTACAAATTCATAATCTAGATTCTCTTCAAATCTTTCAAAATCGCGCTTGCATTCTGCACATTTAAACACTTTATCCATACTCATCCCACCACCATGTTCAAATTTACCACAAATCATACAGATTCTAGGTTCTCCCAATTTCACCTCAATTTTATAATTCGGATGCTCAGATTCCCCAGCATTCTCTGAAAAAGACGCTAAGTCTTCTTTAACTATACTCTTCAGATTCTCTTTATTTGAGATCTGCGCATCCTTCTTTTTATGGGTTTTTCTTCTATAATGACCCATTTTTCCACCTTCAACTTACAACACTACAATATCTTTTAATTTATAAACCTATTTTCCTGCTTAATTGCAAATTTACAACTTGTAACCCTTAAACAAAAGACAACCTAATTGTAAGTTGAAGAAAACTAGGCCTGTACTAGCCATCATGTCATTATTTCAATCTGACAATTTTACACAAAACATTTATATATAGTGATATGCAAAGTATAGCATAGAGGGATCTGGATGACTTTGTATTATTTTCCCTTCCATCCTTTCCCATCCAACAACCAGGTTCCTCACCCTCTCTCCCTACATAACTAAATTTTCTGCAGATCATTTTTGCTGATCAAAAACTAAAACAGCACCGATGCAATGCTGTATTGGAGAAAAACAAAAAAAATTAAGAAAAGGTTCCCCTGAGTTTCCGCCGTTCTATCTTTACGTCCGAAGGAGATACAATCATCAGGTTATTCCCAATCCCTGCAATGTCTCCATTAATCTCACCAGTTAACTTCTTTAGATCAGCGGTTATTCTTTTCAGTATTACTTCTTCATCCGCAATTGGCGAAAAATCAAGAATTAACAAATTTCCACCATATATATAATCGGTAAACTCTTTCAAATCTTCATATCTCTGAATTTCTCCTACCCTGACATGCATCTTAGCAGGTATTGTTTGATCCCCGGATGAATAAACATATTTCTCAAGATCAACATATCCCTTTACATCACCAGTCTTTTTATCACCAAAAATCTTATTGACTATTCCCATGAAAATACCACGCTCCTGAATTTAACCAATATCCTAAAATATATTTGTCTTTATAAGTATTTGGGCTGGGTGTATATGCATTTGAATATGTATCTAGCCATATTATTCAATTACAATTGGTAAAGTCCCCGATAATCTCCAAACTGTAAAGCTGTTCTCACAAATTTTTGGTGACAAGATTCCATAGCACATCACCAACATAGTGAATAATCTTTACAGATTTACCTTGTCTTTCTGATATCATCTGCTTGCCATTCATAACAGCAATTCCAACAGCAAGTGGTTTATGGTGTTTCTCATCACATATCCAGACTTGATCACCTTCAATGATATTTTCGTCGGCATCAACTATCCCTGGTGACATAACATCTGCACCATTGGTAACGAACTTGACAGCACCCATATCAACCACTACAAAACTCTCCTTTGGTTCATATCTATACAGACCATGCAATGTAAAAATGATCTTATTTTCATAAATCATAAAACATGGTTCATCACCCACAAATATCATCTTTATTCCTTCGACATCCCCTGTTTCCACCGATACTTCCCCCTCAAAAAAATCACAAGTAAATGTCTCTTTAAGCTTGTTTTGTATATCTCTTACTTCCTTTCTTTTTAGACGATGTCTATTTTTTATTTTTGCAGACATACATTTAGGTCATTTCGATATTTACTTTTAATCTTTACCATGCAATTCTTAAATCCACATGGTATCTGGCACACATATTGAAGCCCAAATCCTTATAAATGGGGTGTATATTTCGTGTCCCCTAGGTAATCTCATGGATAAACCACTTAAGGTATTACATGCAAGTCTGAACAAACGAGTGATGGTAGAGCTGCGAAGCGGAAGGGGCTACCATGGAACGTTAGATGGATATGATGTTCCACATATGAATCTCGTTCTCAAAAATGCAGATGAAATAGTAAACGGAGAATCACTTGATAAACATAACACAATTGTTGTAAGAGGAGATAATATTATTTACGTATCACCATAAAGAGGTAATTTGATATGACAAAAGGAACAGCATCTAAAATGGGAGGTAAAAAAACCCACATTGCCTGCAGACGATGTGGCAAGCACGCATTTCATGTGCAAAAAAGAGTATGTGCCTCCTGTGGATTTGGAGAAACAAGCAAAATCAAACGTTACAGCTGGGCTAGACGCAAGTAAAAATATTTTTACTTATTATTTTTTTTAGTTTTTCTATAGTAATCTAGAGACCAACATCCATTTTTACCCCAAATTGAGCCGTATATTCTTATTTCAACATAGAGCATTGATGCTAATACAATAAAAAATGCAATGTAATTAAATGGGCTGACTACATCTACTAGAAGTTGTAGAAGAACAAACGTGTCAAAAAGCATTACAATTATAGTAAATATACATCTTAGAATCTCTTGATGCAATGGTCTCAACATACTTTTTTCAATACTTTCCTTTCTTCTCTTTGAAACTCTTAATAACATACTATCAAAAGCTTCATGTCTTGATTCCCAAACTGACTCACTTCTTTTCTTTTTCATTGTTGACATAATATCAGACAATTGGAGATTGTAAGAGTATATCCTAGAATGTTTAGTAAAGATGACATGCAACAAAATAATTCTTTGAAATTTCTCTTAGCTTTGGTTCAACTTTTGAACATTTGGGCATACATTTCGAGCATCTTGGGTGAAATCTACAGCCAGATGGAGGATTTATAGGGCTTGGTACATCACCCATCAAAATCTTTGATTTTTTTCCAAATTTTGGGTCAGGAACAGGTATTGAAGAAAGTAATGCTTCAGTATAAGGATGCTTAGGATTATCAAATAGTTCTTTCTTTGGGGCCAATTCTACTGTCTTGCCCAAGTACATAACACCAACTCTGTCACTTATGTGTTTTATTACACTCAAATCATGAGCAATAAATAAAAGAGTAAGTCCGAATTCTTTCTGCAAATCCTTCAACAAATTAATGATCTGGGCTTGGATGGAAACATCCAAAGCAGACACAGGTTCATCAGCAACTATAAATTTTGGATTCGTTGCTAAAGCCCTTGCAATTCCTATTCTCTGTCTTTGCCCCCCGCTAAATTCATGAGGATATCTGTTTATCTGGTCCTGCGTTAATCCAACTTTTTCCATAAGTTCTATTATCTTGTTTTCTTTTTCCTCTTTAGAAACAATATTATGTACTTCCATTGGCTCAGCAATAGTTGACCCTATGGTCATCCTTGGATCAAGTGAACCAAAAGGATCTTGGTAGATGATCATCATTTCTCTCCTAAACTTTCTCATCTCCTTTTGTTTCAATTGAGTTATATCATTACCTTCAAAGTGAATGCTACCCTCAGTAGGATCTATTAACCTCAAGATTACCTTTCCACAAGTGGTTTTGCCGCATCCGGATTCTCCAACGAGACCCAGAATCTCTCTCTTTTTTATGTAGAAACTTACATCATCTACGGCTCTAACCGCCTCTTTTTTTCTAAACGGCCCTCCGCCTGTCCAAAAGTATTTTTTAAGATTTCTAATTTCCACCAATTTTTCCATTTATTTACTGCCTCCAACCAAATGACATCTTACCAGATGGTTCTTTTCCGTTTCTACCAATTTTGGCAGTTCTTTAGTACATACCTCAGAACAAAAATCACATCTTGGCTGAAACGGACATCCGGGAGGCATATTCAGGAGATTTGGTACTAAGCCTCTGATTATCTCCAACCTTTCAGTATCGATATCAAGCCTAGGTATTGATTTCATTAATCCTTTCGTATATGGGTGCAACGGATTGCGAAAGAGTGTATTTACATCCGTATGTTCTACAATATGCCCAGCATACATCACGGCAACATTGTCACACGTCTCTGCAATTACCCCCAGATCGTGAGTTATCAACAGTACAGATGTACCAAATTTCTTTCTCAATTCATCAATCAACCTTAAAATTTGGGCTTGGATGGTAACATCCAAAGCAGTGGTGGGCTCATCTGCAATGAGAAGAACAGGATTGCATGACAATGCCATTGCAATCATAGCGCGCTGCCTCATTCCTCCAGACAATTCATGAGGATATTCATTTATTCTTTTCTCAGGATCGGGCATACCCACTATTTTCAGTGATTCTATCGCCTTTTTTCTTGCTTCATCTTTATTCAACCCCTGATGTAATTTGATCACTTCTGCAATCTCATCACCTATTGTAAACATTGGATCTAAAGAAGTCATAGGTTCCTGGAAAATCATGGAGATTTTTCTCCCCCTTATTTTCCTCATTTCTTTTTCATCCAATTCTAAAAGATTCTTACCCTCAAAATGTATCTTTCCACCTACAATTTTCCCTGGAGGGCTAGGAATCAATCTCATTATGGACAAAGCAGTAACGCTTTTACCGCATCCCGATTCCCCAACGAGACCCAAAGTTTCTCCTTTGTTGACCTTTAAATTAATTCCATCTACGGCTTTTACTGTTCCTTCATGTGTAAAAAAGTACGTTTTTAAATCTTTTACTTCGAGCAACTCATTCATGATTTCATCCTACGTCTTAAGTCTTGGATCTAAAATATCTCTTAAACCATCGCCCAATAAATTAAGTCCCAATACTGCAAAGACTATTGCTATACCAGGAAATGTTGCTGCCCACCATGCACCACTCACAATATATAAACGGCTGTCAGAAAGCATAGCACCCCATTCAGGGTTTGGGGGCTGTGCACCTAGACCCAGAAAACCCAAAGCAGCAGCATCAAGGATGGCGCTTGCCATCATTAGAGTTCCATATACAATGATGGGTGCCATACTATTTGGTATGACATGACAAAAGACAATTCTCCAATTACTAGAGCCTATTGCCCTCTGCGCCTCGATATATTCTGTCTCCCGGACATATAACACAGAACTTCTCATAACCCTTGCCATTTGGGGGGAATAAACGATACCTATTGCAATCATTGCTTTATCCAATCCCTGGCCAATGACTGCAACAATGACTATTGCAAGTAATAAACCGGGGAATGAAAACATAATATCAACTATTCTCATTAGAATACTATCCATCCATCCACCATAATAGCCAGCAGTTACCCCAAAAGCTATGCCGAGAAGCACAGCAATTCCAACTGCGACGAAACCCACACTCAGACTGATCCTTGCCCCATGGAGAAGCCTACTCAAAATACATCTCCCTAGCATATCTGTTCCTAGCGGCATATCTTCCAATCCATCTTCGGCCCAAAATCCAGGCTTAAGGCTTTTTTCTAATTCTGGGGGAAATGGTGTTGGATCATTAGGTGAAATAACATCTGCAAATATCGCGCAAAAAACAAGTACAAGTATAAGAATTAAACCAAAAACTGCCGATTTATTAGATCTGAATCTCCTTATCAATTCTTGAGTTTTAGTCTCTCTTTTTCTTTCCTTTGCAGATTTACTGAATCTTTTTATCAACTCCTGGGTTTTTGCTATAATTTTACTTCCCATTTTTCACCTATTCATACTGAATTCTTGGGTCTATACGTGTATAGAGGATGTCCGTTATCAGATTTACAATTACGAATGCAATAGCAAACACCAATATGCAACCCACTACAAGAGGATAATCCCGTTCATATACTGCGTTGACTACAAGTCTACCTATTCCCGGCCATGAAAAAACAGTTTCCGTCAAAATGGCTCCAGCGAGCAGCAAACCAACATTTAATCCAATTACAGTTACTACAGGAACCATTGCATTTCTTACTGCATGTTTGTATATCACCATCCTTTCGGATAGCCCCTTTGCCCTTTCAGTTCTTATGAAATCTTGCCTCAACACTTCAAGCATACTCGATCTTGAAACCCTAGCAATCATTGCCATAGGTATCGTCCCTAAGGCAATGGCTGGTAGAATCAAATGCCGAAGCACACTTATTAAAGCTGGAAAATTACCTGTAATTATACTATCAAATACCATGAAACCTGTGACGCGTTGGAAAGGAATGAGAAGATCAATGCGTCCACCTATTGGAAGCCATCCCAAAAATACCCCAAAAATCATCATAAGCATAATGCCAAGCCAAAAAACAGGCATCGATATACCAAAGAGTGCTACTCCCATGAATGTATAATCAGTTATGGAATACTGCTTGGTTGCAGATATGATACCTGCAAAGACACCAACAATTATGGCAAAGATCATCGCAGCGATAGTAAGTTCCACCGTATTGGGAAATCTATCCCCTATTTCCTTTGCCACTTCTTCATGAGTAGTTATGGAGCGTCCTAGATCACCATGCAGAACACCATTTAACCATATGCCATATTGAACATAAATGGGCTTGTCCAACCCATATTTCTCCCTAATCTCATTGAGTTGCTCCTGGGTTGCACGTTCTCCAAGCATAGTTCTTGCGGGATCGCCTGGAGCAAGATGTATTAAAGAGAAAGCAATGATCGAAACCCCTAGCATAACAGGGACAAGCATTGCCAATCTCTTTATAATGTACCATTTCATCTATGCTGATCCCCTTTTGCATAGGGCATTTAAATCATGGAATATACTGTCTACCTTATTCAATCGTCACAGGATAGAAGAACTTCCTACTCGTTGGATGCAAAACATAGCCATGTACATTTGATGTGAACACTATATTCTGGTTTGAATGAGCCAAATATACATGTGATGCATTTTCGTGGAGTAACACCTGAGCTTCTTCATAGTAATTTGCTCGTTCTGTAGTGTCATAGGTTTGCAATGCAGCCGAGAGCACCTCTTGCACTCTTGAATTGTTGTAAAAAGCAACGTTTCCGGCCGTACCTATAGAACACGCGTTCTCTCCATACAACACATTCATGAAGTTGTCTGGATCGCCATTATCACCGGACCAGCCTAGCAGACACATTGGATGCTCTCCCGCCTCAGTCTTCTCAAGATACGTACTCCAATCTACCTGATAGATCTCTACAGTTATGTTCACAGCAGCCAGATAACCTTGGATTGCCTCTCCAATTTTTGAAGGATCAAACATATAAGGTCTACTTACTGGCATTACCCATAGAGTACTGGTAAATCCATTTGGATATCCTGCCTCCGTTAGAAGCTTTGTTGCCTCAGCTGGATCGTAAGAATAATCTTCTATATCATCATTATATCCTAACATAAACGGTGGCATTCCGTTCTTCGCAACTATTGCCGTTCCTTTATAGAGATTATCCACAATCGAATTTTTATCAATGGCATAATTAATCGCTTGTCTTACTTTCTTATTTGTAAGTGGTTCAGAATACCCCGGGGTTTCAATCCAAGGTTCATCCAAGTCATGCACTCCATTTTCATTTGAATCAGTATACCCATATCCGCAATTTATAGCCAAATAACCAACATTCATGCCAGGTTCAGTAAGAAGTTGTAAATCCGAATCTGCCTCTATCGCATCAAAACTAGATGGATCTGGATATTCCATCCCCTGAATTTCATTTGTCTGCAGTGCCATTAATCTAGCAGATGGATCCTCGATAACCCTAAATATTAACTTGTCCAGTTTTGGACTTTCGCGCCAATAATCGCCGTTTGCCTCTAAAGTAATGTGATCATCTTTTACCCATTCAACAAACTTGAATGGTCCAGTTCCAGAAGGATGTTTAAAAACATCTTCTCCCCATTTCTCTGCATTTGCTGGGCTTACTATACATACAGTGAACATAGCAAGACTTGTCATTATCGCAGCATTTGTTCTCTTCAAAACTATCTTTACAGTATAATCACCAGTTTTTTCCACTCTATCTATATCACTGAACATATATCCCCAATAAGCCCACTCACCATAATCATGGTATGCATGAGTTGGATCATATTGTCTGGCAAGTGAAAAAACAACAGCGTCTGCATCGAAATCAGTTCCATCGTGGAATTTAACATCGTGCCTCAAATTGAACGTAATATTTAATCCATCTTCAGACGTATTCCACGATGTAGCCAAACAAGGTTTTATTTCTGTGCTATCAGATTCATATTCAACCAGACCTTCAAAGATATTATCCATCCTCTGAATAGATTCTCCATCCGTTACATCTCCCGGATCCAATCTCTTTGCATCTCCAGAGCTCCCAAATATCAAAACCATTTCTTCGGATTCTTCTTCAGTTACGCATCCACTAAAAGATGCGGCTATCATTAGCAAACACATGCCTATCGCTAATAAACCAACTTTTTTATTATTCATTATATCTCTCCTTTCTCACCTAATATTATTTAACATCATAATGAACACCGACTATTAACCTTTTCGTTTTTATTTATATTGAGAATTGAAAATATGATAAAATATAATCTTATAAACAAAAATTGCACACTTGATAATAATATGTCACTATAGACAGAATCCAAATGGGGAGGAAGATTTGAAAGGAAAAATATTTGTCCTGCTGGTAAGCACGACTCTATTAGTAGGAATGTTAAGCGGATGTGTAGAGGAGAAAATCGAAGCGGATAACGCACCTGCGGCTGACTTCGAATGGTCTCCCAAAACAAGTAGTGTCAACAAGACAGTGGAGTTCACATCTAAGCCCACGGATGCAGATGGAGATGAGTTGATAATACAACACAATTTGTAATCTATACATATGCAGAAGCTGGAATATATAATGTAACATTAACTGTTACAGATGACAATGCTACTGATCCCAAAACAGGTACAGTAACAAAAGAAGTAACAATTGCAACAGAAGAATAAATAAAGCGTTTGCAGGATACAAAGTTATATCCTGCCAAACTCTCTTTTTTATATTTGTTTTAATCCTGTCGTACATATTAGCTTAGGGATACCCGCCAATTTTCAAACTAGGATCTCCAAAGAGACTCCATGATTGAACAACCTGTGCATCAACCCATGAGTCATTCAACTCACTCGTTTCCGATGCACTCCAATTTACAGGATATGTATCCATATACCACAAAATAGCTGAAGCCCAAGTATCACCAAGCATCTCAACATTGTTCTGCCCATATTGTTTAAAGAACTGTACTTCAAGCTCGTTAATTCCACCTGCAAAGGCGCTTTTGTCCTCTTTGGTGTGTCCAAGAGCAGTACATCCAATAGTCGCAATAGCGCCCCCGCCTATTTTTCGAGTCATTCTCCAACCCCAACATTCAAAGGTTGCTTCTCCATGGTACACTGCTGTTTTATCTAAAATTTTAAGGATTGATACATCGAACTGGTTATTATGGCATCCGCTTACAACACAAACAGGGTACATATGTTTGTTTCTCAGTTTAAACATATTCTGAACAGTAAGTCCATCGATAAATGTCTTATTATTTGGTGGATGATTTCCCCAAGTCATTGGATTACCATGGCCAACAAAATACAAAAATCCACATCCCTGATTCACAGCATTTATAACATCAGATTGTCCAGTTAGTGTCCCATCTGAAGTGTAAAGTTTAATTGGATTAAACCCGGTCATATTTTCTAAAGCCCTGTCTGCATAATACTCACCCTCATAACCTTTCCATCTTGGGTTCTGATACTCAGGATATGTATCACCAGCGACTACTATCATATCATTAAACCAGAGTTTATCATAAGCATTTGTCTCGTAATCTTTGATCTTTTCAACCACTATTTTAACTTCCAGTTTGTTCCTACATGGAAGTCTTCCAACTGCAACATCTGGAGACAAGTTAATATTTGTGTCTTCTGGCTCTTCTCCATAATACCACTCACCATAACAACCGTCACCATCTGAATCCCAACTTGAAAAATTCCCCTCTGAATCGTAAATATCCGCGTAGTAAAGATCGCTAATGAAATGTGGTTCCCAATCGTTATCCATATTTACATATCTTACTGGAAAATGCCATAACGGTAGTTGTCCTTTTTTACCGCCAACTAAAAGAACATATTCAGTTCCCCATTCCTCAATAGCTGATTTTATGAAATATTTGATTTTCTCTGGTTCATCTCTGCCATTTTCCCCCACATCATCATACACCTCATCCAGTGTAACAAGAATTGTAGAAACGCCAATTTTTTCTTTGTGAGATACGAGTGGCTCCAATTCTTCTTCAAATTGCACTGGAGACAAGATAAGAAGGTCGTATGTCGGGTCGCAACTACTTGTCAACATCTGATATGTATCCTTTGAAATCTTGTCAATTTTTCTATTTACTGCACCCATTGTTGGAACTACAATAAGTCCAAAAAATAGTAACAAAATCCCAAAAACCAATATTTTTTTATATATCTCCTTTTTCATATCTAATGCCCTCGTAACAATAATATATCATATGGTTAATAAATTTTTATGTATAATGGGTTTTGGATAAAGATGTTGTGGAAACTAATTAGAATATCCACCTATCTTAAGGCTTGGATCACCTAAAAGTACCCATTGTTGGACAGTTTTTGCATCGATTGCATAATCCCAAGCTGCAGGTGTCTCCCAATCTATTGGATAATTGTTTAGATAATCTGTTATCGCCTTACCCCACACTGCTCCAAGAATGTCCGTTCCATTTACACCATATTCATAAAAGAACGTCGGCTCAAGAAAATCACCTGCACCACTGAAGGAATCTTTATCTTCTTTTGTCATCCCAAGTCCCGAACATCCAATAGTTGCAATAGCACCACCACCGATTTTTCTTGTGAGCTTCCACCCCCAACATTCTGGAACCCAAGTAGAGTAGTACCACGGATCCTCGCGTAACTTACCAAGATGGACATCGAACTGATTGTTGTGACATCCTCCAACTACACAGATTGGTAGCTTTTTTCCATTTATGAGACGAGACATACTTAGTAGGGAAAGCCCTTCAATCCACGTACTTCCATCGCCTGGTGGATGAGTACTCCAACTAGATGGATTTGCATGACCGTCAAAATACAGAAAACCGCATCCAGGATTCACAGCACGCAGTATGTCTTTTACACCAGTAAGTGTCCCATCTGAGGTCCAAAGTGTTACATGTTCAAAACCAGACATGTTTTCTAAAACATGCATTGTATTTTCTTCGCCCTCATTGCCATTAATTTTTGGATATGTATCTCCTGCACCAACAACAATTCTGTTAAACCATTCCTCTCCAAATGTACTTGTCTCATAAATTATTATCTTATTTACCATAATTTTTACTTCAAATTTGTTTCTACATGCAAGTCGACCAACGTAAACATCAGGATAGAGATTGATATTTTTATCCTCCGCTTCTTCAGACACTCCATCATCAATCCATTCCCCATAAATTCCATCTCCATCTGTATCCCAGCTAGAAAAGTCACCGTTTTCATCATAGATATCAGCATAATTTCACACAGTCAATTAAGCATGGAACCTACCCGTTAGAATGCTGGGCTTGGAAACTAACAAGTAAACCTTTTGGTGGATCTATTGCAACCATAGCGAATACTGGGCTGGGGATGTCAAAAGAAGATAAAGACTCGAGGGACGGGGCTGGAGACTATATGGATTTGCAATTCTTTTATGAATATGGTGTAAATGGAACTGGTATTCTCGGAGAGGTATGGGGAAAGGCAATTAATAGATACCTAAATAGATTTCCTATTGACTGGGAGACACCTGCAGCTTGGGACTATGCTTATGATGCAAAGACCGTTCAGCAATGGGTACTTTTAGGCGATCCAAGTCTAAAAATAGGCGGATACTGATAATATTGCCTGGTAGTTAGCAGAGGTTAAACTTTTATAAGCTATTGTGCATATTAATTACTGTTAATCAAAATTTTTCCATATGGGGAATAAACATGAAGAAACATATCTACAAAAAAATTATTGTTTTAGCTGTTGCAATAGCTTTTCTAGGTCTGATTATTGTTCCAGCAATGGGTGCAGTAAATCAAAAAATCGACAAAAATCCAACCGATCTATACAAAAAATCAACTACCAATGATTGCCAAACTTTTGATCTTCTTATCATAACTCCCGCACAATTTGAAAAAGAACTAGAGCCACTTGCAGATCATAAAAATGACGTCGGCGTCTCTACAATTCTTGTTACCCTGGATGAAGTATACGAGGCGACGTATTGGGCTGGAAGAGATGAACCAGAGAAAATAAAATACTTCATAAAAACTGCAGCAGATGAGTGGGG
>Ga0255367_1180_pt1 | contig 13997 bp, 11 predicted proteins | sample ANMaggSeSYBR01D8_FD_182098 | JGI IMG/M metagenome (GOLD analysis project Ga0255367, IMG submission 182098) | Sediment cell enrichment communities from methane seep in Santa Monica Basin, California, United Staets - ANME aggregate JGI... | ecosystem: Environmental > Aquatic > Marine > Cold seeps >... | reverse complement strand
CTCCCAGGAACTTCTTCTCTTGCTGCTGCAATTTCTCTTAATGCTTCAGCATAGTTTGTCAGATCAGTAAGTATCACAAGAACCTGCATGTCAAGATCAAAAGCAAGATATTCTGCACAGGTCAGTGCCATACGTGGCAAGATGACTCGCTCGATCGTAGGATCATCTGCAAGATTTAGAAACATAACTGTTCTTTCAAGCGCACCGGTATTTTCGAAATCTCTTATGAAAAGATTTGCCTCTTCGGATGTTATACCCATTGCACAAAAAACCACAGCAAATTTTTCCTCTTTTCCAAGAACCTTTGCCTGTCTTGCTATCTGAGCAGCAAGTTCATTGTGGGGAAGTCCAGAAGCAGAGAATATCGGTAGTTTTTGTCCACGAACCAATGTATTAAGTCCATCTATAGTTGAGATACCAGTCTGGATAAATTTCTGAGGATATTCTCTAGCATATGGATTTATTGGATTACCATTAATATCTCTTCTATCCTCAGGTATAATTGGTGGCGCATCATCAAGTGGATTTCCGGTTCCATCAAATACCCTTCCAAGCATATCCTTTGCAACACCTAGTTTCATAGTTTCTCCGATAAAACGTGCCGAAGTTTTGTCAGTGTCAAGTCCTTTTGTTCCTTCAAAAACCTGAACAATAACCTTATCTGAAAATGCCTCGAGAACCTGGCCTGTACGCTCTTCGCCGTAGGATGTCTTGATCTTTACAACCTCATTGTATGCAACATCCTTTATGCCTTCAACAATTATTAAAGGACCAGCAACTTCAGATACTGTTGTGTACTCTAGGTCTTTGTTACTCATGCTTGCTTACCCCCTTTCATAAGAGAATCTATTTCCTTTTCAAAGTCAGTTTCCACTGTTTGGAATCTCACCTCAAATTCTTTATTTGGAACAGTACTCATTCTGGCCAGATTCTCACGGGATTTCATGGAAAGTATATCATCCATATGTACATTTTTACCAACAGCTTCTTGTAATTTATCTGAAAACTTAAGCATAAGTCGGAGCATCTCATATTGTTTATTACTTGGACAGTATGTATCAACTTCATGAAATGCGCTTTGCTGAAGAAAATCTTCCCGTATCATCCTCGCACTTTCAAGAAAAGCTCGTTCCTTTGAGGGAAGTGCATCAGGCCCAACAAGTTTCACGATTTCTTGAAGTTCCGATTCTTTCTGAAGTAGCGCCATGGCCTTATTTCTGAGTTTAAGCCAATCTTCGCCAACTTCTTTTTTCCACCAACCATTCACCTCATCAAGATGAAGAGAATATGATTTTAACCAGTTAATTGATGGAAAATGCCTTTTGTCTGCAAGATCAGAATCAAGTGCCCAAAATACCTTAACAATACGTAATGTGTTCTGAGCAACCGGTTCGGAGAAATCACCCCCAGGTGGAGAAACAGCACCTATAACAGACACTGATCCCTCTTTGTCTTTTGATCCAAGTAGTTTTACTCTTCCAGCTCGTTCATAGAATTCAGCAAGTCGTGAAGCAAGATATGCAGGATATCCTTCCTCTCCAGGCATTTCCTCTAGTCGACCGGATATTTCTCTCATTGCCTCCGCAAGTCGTGAAGTACTATCTGCCATAAGAGCAACATCATAGCCCATATCCCGATAATATTCTGCTATCGTTATACCAGTGTAAACACTTGCATCCCTAGCAGCCACAGGCATATTAGAGGTATTGGCAATTAGAACCGTTCGACTCATTAAAGGCTCACCCGTTTTTGGATCCACTAACTCTGGAAACTCCCGAAGAACATCAGTCATTTCATTTCCACGTTCACCGCAACCCACATAGACAACAACCTGGGCATCACTCCATTTGGCAATCTGGTGAAGCATAACTGTTTTTCCAGTACCGAATCCCCCCGGTATTGCGGCTGTGCCACCTTTTGCAACTGGGAAAAATGTATCAATAACACGTTGTCCCGTAATAAGTGGCAACGATGGGCCATATTTTTTTGCTACTGGCCGGGGTTTACGCACTGGCCATCTCTGAAGCATTTGAAGTTTTACATCTACTTTGTCTGTTGTAACTACTGCAATATCATCTTCTACTGTATAGTCACCCTCTTTTTCAACCGATGAAATTGTACCTTTTACGTCCGGTGGAACAATGATTTTATGAACAATAATTGAGGTTTCTTGTACTTCCCCAATAACATCACAACCACTTACCTTATCGCCTGACTTTGCAACTGGTTTGAAGTGCCATTTCTTTTTTCTGTCTATTGCATGCGCTTCCACACCACGTGAAATAAAATCACCAGTTTCCTCATATATGGCAGGTAATGGTCTTTGAATACCGTCATATATGTTTGTTAAAAGCCCAGGGCCTAGCTCAACAGAAAGAGGCATGTCTGTAGAGATAACTTTTTCTCCAGGTTTTAAACCATTTGTATCTTCATATACCTGTATAGTAGCAACATCCCCATTCAAACGGATGATTTCACCGATAAGATTCTCGTCTCCTACTCTCACCACATCATACATCTTCGCTCCACGCATGTTATCCGCTTCTATGACTGGGCCTGAGATTCTGACTATTTCCCCTTTTTGTGATTTTTTAGACATCTATTTCAGCCTCCAAATTTATCTTTATTTATTGATTTCAACTCCAACTGCTTTTTTTATCAAATGTGAAACAAAATCCACATGATCCTTTCTACGTCCCTTCTTATCAGGTATCTCTATGATGATAGGAACATTATTTCTTAATCTGTATTCTTTCAAATCTTTATCCAAATCTTCTGCAATTTTTTCATTTATAAAAACGATTCCAATGTCATCTCTTTCAGATATTTGATTCCAAAGTTTAACTTCATCACCTTCAGAGACGTATATTTCTTGTATGCCTGCAAGTCGTAGACCAACCGCAGTATCTTTATCACAGAGAGCGGCCAGTTTCATCAGCTTGCCCCCCAAGTTAGATAACTTTTAATCATTTCAGATGGCAGATTCTCACCTATGCCTTTTGCAATAATCTTTAAGTTCCTTATCTCAAATTCTTTGGAAACAATGAATCTGATAGTAGGACCAATACTAACGTAATTCTGTGTAGAAATATCTGCAACTAATTTCAAAAAAAGACCATCAAGAGCATTTTCTAGGACTTGTACCGATCCTTCCTTGTTATAACGCTCTATGGCATCCTTCAAGACACCGTAATAGGATGTACCTTCAAGACTGGAAATTACTTGTGATATTTCATCGACATCAGCCATCTCTTTAAATTTCCAAGAGGCTATTTCTTGCCCCACCCCAAGGAATAGTTTTTCATATGATTCTTTTGCATAGTCAAGTTGCTTTGCCCTTAAAATATTCTTGATGTTACGTATATCAATCATATTTTTGACAAATTTCTGTTTTGCCTGCTCACATTTGTATGGTACTTTTACCCGTTTAAATCTATTAATTATGTGGATATCCATTACATTATCAATTGTTAAAAAATCAACGTTCTTATCAGAGAGAACATGGGTTACTTCTTCACCAAAACCATAGCTTTTAAGTATCTCAGGTAAATCCTCCTTTTCAGTTTCCATGATTTTTTGTAACAACTTTTTTGTGTTTACCAAAACAGCCTGATTAATTACTGTTTCATCACTTTTTTTCCCTTCCAACCTATTTTTAAGCTCGTTTTTAATTAGATGAATATCAATCTTCTCGAGATACACATCATAGAAATCTTTCATTTTCTTTGAACTATCTTTCTGCATCATCTCTACAGTTTGAATAAATACATCATCCAGAGACTGTTGTACATCATAGGTATTTTCGCCATTTATGTTATAATCTTTTGATGTGTTTAGCAACTCCTTAAAACCCGATAAACTCTTACCATCTAGCATCCGACTGAGTTCGTTCTCTGAAACGAATGGGTTTCCCATGGCCTCAAACTTTGCGTTAGGATAGACAAATTTGAGATAGGTGGAAAAAGGACGGGAGATAATCAATACAGCTCCAGCTATTACAGATATGACAAGAACCCAGAACGGGTAATTATGTGGATCAAAGATTATCTCAAACAAATATATCTACTCCGTCTTTTATGAGAAAAGCAGCTTTCCCACCTTTATCCGTATTCTGTCTTTTTTCCTTTCAAGTATGCCATCAAATGTATTGTCAAGAGTTATTTGTCCATCACCCGACGTAAGGATTATTCCACCAGAAGCATCTACATTACCAGTTACTTTCAAACCCTGGTTTTTAGCAATTCCTTTGTCTTCATCTTTAGACACAATTGCCAAGCAGCCTCCACTGAATTTTTTTAGTCCTTTTTCTGTAAGATTAGTAACTATTTTCTTGTATTCTTTCCCACTGAGTTTCGATAATTTTTGATATGCCTTTGTAAAACATTCCTCAATTATTTTTTCTCTTGCTTTCATGGCTTCTCTTTTTGCATCCTGACTTGCTTTTGAAACTAGGATTTTTTTGATATTTTCACCGTGTCTATTACCATCAGCAATCATTTTCTCATATTCGTGCTCTGCTTCTTTTTTTGCATCTTTAATGATGCCAGATGCTTGTCTCTCTGCTTCTTCTAGTATTGCTTGTATTTCTTTTTCTGAATCTTTATTAATTCGTTCAATGATTTTTTCTGCAGTCATGTTTATCTAACTTCTTTATAAGAGTCCAAGTCCAGTCATAAGTAGAATTCCAACAAGAAGTCCAAAGATAGCAATTGTCTCAGGCATAACTGTAAATATAATACCTCTTGCTGCAACATCAGGGTTTCTCCCTACTGCACTTATTGAAGATGATGCAACCATTCCCTGGTTTATGGCAGATATTCCTGTAAGTCCCACTGCCAGACCAATCCAGACTGCACCCATTCCAGCAAGTGAACCCACGACTACGTCTGATCCACCACCAAGCAGGCCTGCACCCATCATTAGCAATATGGCTGTTAGAAGCCCATATACTGACTGTGTCATAGGAAGTACCTGCAACACAAGACATTTACCAAATAAATTGGGTTTTTCTGCAGTTACCGCTATCGCAGAAGATCCTGCAAGTGCAAGCCCAATAGCAGATGATATTCCGGCTATACCTATAGCAATTGCACAGCCTAGTATCACAAGCATTTTATTTTGGTCACTTTGAGTTGTCTCATCTCCTTCTTGGGCACTTGCTACACCTGCAGAAAACAAAAACATTGCTGCAAGTAGCAGTACCACCATTGCTGCTTTTCTCTTTTTTATCATAGTTTTTTCCTCCATTGTTAATCTATTTTTCTTCTTCTATTCTAGTATATTTTCTATTTAGTTCAAAGGGGGCAAACTCATGTCCACCTCCTTCGTAAAAGCGGTTAAAAAACTCCACATATTGAAGTCGAAGTGAATGAACACCCGCACCTAAAGCTTGTAATGCAAGATTTACAACATGTAAAATTATGAGTAATATCGGAAGTAGTATTATTCCGACCACAGGAATCATACTCGGAATGAGCTGTGAAACAACGTTAAATGCAAGTGCCATGCCTGCTGTTGCTAGACCCAGTGCCAGCAAACGAGCATATGAAAGCCAATCACCAACATAACCAGTTATATCAAAAAATCCAATTGGGCCCGTGCTAATAAAAAGTAGAATGAGCCCCACTACAACCATTATTCCAGATGCATACATCAATGTTGTCGATATTTGCCAATCAAGTATGAAATATCCAATGAGCAAGCCGCCACCAAGTTGTAATGGAATCCAACAAAAACGCTCCGTAAGCATTTCTTTAAAATCTCTCCGTTTATAGGATTGATAAAGACCTAGCAGTATTCCAACATTCAAGTGGATGAGTCCAAGAATCAACGCAATTGAAAGGATTGTAAGTGGATCTTTTAGCGGCTCAGCGGGCAAATGTATTCCGGCAACGGTTAAGCTGTATAGAGGCGATTCTGGATTTCCATAAATGAAGCGAGGAATGAAGTCCCCAAAAAAACTATTTGTTAAAAGACCTACAACGGTAGTAGTAAGGCCAAGCCATATCCCCATAAAGGAAAAAGATCCTATCATTTCACTATATTTTGAAAACTTGACATACCCAAATAGTGAAAGAAGTAGAATTGTAAGACCATAACCAGCATCACCCAGCATGACACCAAAAAACAATACGAAAAAAATTCCCATAATAATAGTTGGATCCAGTTCATTATATTTGGGAGTTGCAAACATACTCAAGAGACCTTTGAAGGACTTTGCCCACTTAGGTGTTTCAAGATAAGTAGGGGGATCATCAGGATTGACGGATGGAGTTTCAAAATTGCATATCACATGATCTTTTGAAACGCCCGATATTGCAGTTTCCAACTTATTCTCATTTTTTTCCAAAACCCATCCATTTACCACATATGTAGAATCTGTTTTAGCAAAATTTTTAGAAATTTCTTTTCTCACTCTTTCAAGTTTTATTTCTTCCCTGAGAGCAAGTAACTCAGATAGTTGTTCTTCAGCGAAAACACGTAAATGTGAAACTGTCTGTTTTTTTTCTTTATCTATATCCGTTTTCTCCTTTTTGAGAGATTTTAAAACGTCTTTGGGCCGACCGGATAAATCCCCCAAATCGAATTCTGTAATGTTATCTCTGCATATTTTTTCTATCTTTTCCCTTTCTGAAATATGAGTGGCAATTAATACCGCCCATTCCCGATTTTTGCCACTATTGAACTGTTTAAAATATATTGTTGCATTGTCAAGTTTATCAACTTCGACCTTAAGATTTGATAAATCAGATGTTTTACCAGCCTTAATGATTAAATAGTCCGACTCTCCAATATCTAAAATATCTATATCAAAATCTACTAAATAATTGATCTGTTGATCGTAAAAATTAATCCTGTCTTTCTGTTCTTTTAAGTCGTTTAACTTTTGTTCACTATCAAGTATGTTTTTTTCAATTTCCCCCAGAGTTCCTTCAGCATACGAGTAAATTTCTTCTAAAGAGCGATCTTCAACAGTTTTTATCTCAGGCAACTGTGGATTAAGTATGGTTTTCAATCCACTAGGTTTAGATTTGATTCTATTCAAAATATCTATTAATCTAGATAATCTCAATTCATAGGTTGTGCAAACACCGGCCTCGGGATGCATGGATGCTTTTTCCATGTCTTCCAACATCGCTGGTTCTTCATGAGATACATCAATTATCTCTATCACACCTGTCTCGTGGAGATTTTTTATAACGTCTTCTACATAACTTTGATGGACAATTAATGAAACCTTCTTCATTGGAGCTGGAAACAATATGGTTTATTCCCCCTTTTCTATCTCCAGTATGATCAGATCTACGGCTTTCGAGATGTTGTCATCTGCCGTCTCTTGTATCATAGAAATTTCCTTCTTGCCATTGTCTCTGATTTTATCAATATCTGCACTAGCAGCAGCCTCTGCCTTTTCGCAAAGTTCCTTATATTTTTTTTGAGCGGAATGTATGATGTTTTGTTTTTCGTTTTCAGCATCTTCTTTTGCCTTTTCAATAATCTTTTCAGCATCTTCTTTTGCTAGTTCTATAGAATGAATAGCATTTTTCTCTGCTTCTTTGATATATTTAATAGAATTTGATGCCATCGGTTACCCGTATTGAGAAGATGTTTATTAGGGTTTTTATTAGATTTACATACCCCAAAATTTGTCGGTCTTTCTTTTTATCTCAAAAATTTTATTTAAAACATCTTTTTCATCAAGATTTAAAACACCCATATCTCGAATTTTTTTCGCATCGCTCCCAGGAATATCAGTATAGAAAATATCTTCTCCCTTGATCTGTCTTCCAACAGTCACTCCTTCTATTGATATAGCCACCTCTTGCCCTTGTATGGCTTCCTCAACTGGTTTATTTTCAGATTGCATACCCTTAATCGTACCTATTATTCTTCCATCATTCTTCATCAGTTTTGTCCCATTTTTTATCCTACCGGCCAGCACTCGCACTCCTATAACAGCAGGATGGCTAACTCTGAAAACATATTCAGGCAAGAATTTAATCATACCGGGATGTATGTATTCCTGTCTTCTTTCTCTTTCAATCTCTGCTTTCTTCTTTTCTATCCACTCATCATAATTTTCCATTATTGTATAGATGACGTCTTCATTGAAAACAGTGGTATCAGTATTTGCAAGTTCATCCTTTGCCTCAGGAAGTATTTTTATGTTAAAAGCAAAGATGAGTTTATTAAGTGGATCTGTTGTTGCAGCAGCCTCTATAATATCTCTCTTTGAAACATTACCAATTTCTGCCTTCCTTATATTGATACCCTTATCTCTTGATTCTTTAATGAGTGCCTCAAGCGACCCTATTGTATCAGCCTTAATCATAATTCCTTGTTCATCTAATTCGAAATCTATCTTTGTTTGGCTTTTTATTTCTTCAATGAGTTCTTCAAGATTATTCTTGACAACCCTTATTGGTGCTCCAGGAACTACGTTTCCCAGATTGGGTGAAGAAATCTTAATACCACACGCAGCATGAACCTCTTTAACGATATCAAAACGTTCTCTTGGATCACGTATTTCATCGAGTGGTTTTGGTTTAAGAAGGGCTTTTATGCCTGTTACAACAGGTTCACCTTTTGTACCAATTACAATTTTGTCGTTGCTTGTTATTGTTCCATTATAGATGATGGCATCAATAGTCGTGCCAAGTCCCACTTCTTCTTTTACTTCTAGAACACTTCCTTTACCTGGACCGCTTTCTATGTGTAGTTGTTCCTCCAGAAACCGCTGTGCCAGTCCAACAAGAGTCATAAGAAGTTCTGGTATCCCCTCACCCTTCTTTGCAGATATTGGTACAATTGCCACGGTTTTTCTGAAATCAGCAATATTGAAATAAAGATCGGACTGCAACTTGTTTTCAAAAAGTGTTCCGATCATATCATATATCTTTTCTTCAAATATGGTTTTGACGACAGGGCGTTGTTTCTCTATCCTTATTTTTGCTATATTATCGATTGTTTGCCATCCTGAAATTGCATCTATTTTATTTGCAGCAACTATGAAAGGTGTCTTGTATTGTTTTAAAATGTTTATTGACTCATATGTTTGGGGTTTAAATCCATCATTTATATCGACGATTACCACCGCTAAATCTGCCAGTGAGCCCCCTCGCGTTCTTAGTGTTGTAAATGCATGATGCCCTGGCGTATCAATGAACAATAACCCAGGCAATGTGAACTTTTTTCCTTTCAGTAGATCTCCACAAACATTATGGATTACATCAATGGGCACTTCTGTTGCACCTATGTGTTGAGTTATTGCCCCTGATTCCCTTGCCGCAACAGTAGAACCTCTAATAAAATCTAAAAATGATGTTTTTCCGTGGTCGACGTGACCTAGTACGCTTACTATTGGTTGTCTGACGTATTTTGAGGGAGTTGCCATATTATTCACCCAGGCGCTGTTAATATAGCTCCCTTTTTAATCTTTGTCGATGTGGTGCCTAGGTGTTATTCCTGTTTTTCTATTTTTATTATATTTTATCGGATGAAGCATTAAAGAATTAGACGATCCCGAGTCGCAAAGTTCATAATCGAGTCTAGTGATTAAAATCTATAGATATTGCTCTCTCTTTTGCAGAATACAATATATCCCAATTTGCTTTTCTGTTCGGCATATTCAGAGTTGCTAGTGATTATAGTACTATTAGCCCCCCGTATTTTATATCTCCACGTCATCATTTTTCGTTCCTCCAATTTTAGATCGCGACATGTTTTCTAGTTTATATTCATAAAAATGGGGTGATTAAAAGTACTATATCTTGCAACTGACAGATGTAAAACTTGATTAATGATTGATTTTTTCATCGTGTTTATACTAAGCTTGAAGACCTCTTCTTTGTCCTATGATCTTTTTGTAAAAAGATAGTAATTCTTTGTCCTGTTGTTTCCAGTTCATTGGTTGTCTCGCTTGCAAATCTCCGTGCGCAGGGAATTCCCACATCGATTTCTCCTGATTCATACCTATCTCTGTTCCATAGTATATTGTTGCTGGTTGATCTATTGAAAACTGTATATTTGCCGCTTGTTTGAGTTTTTCTTTGTTATTTTTACATTCAAATAGGAAGCGGTTCATATCATGGTTATCAAGAAAAGTAGGTAGAAAATAATTGTCAGGATATTTTCGAAAGTGATGCCTAATTGCACCATATAATTTTTTTGATTGATCAGTATTCTCTCTAGCAATATTTTTCCTTAATAATTCCTGTAATCTGAAATCTAGAACTCCATCAAGTTCTAAGACGTACTCCTTTAATAGATTGTCTGAAGATGCCCCAAAAAGCCATTTCAAGAACTTCCATCTTATGTTTATTGTCCTGAGCTCATTGAATTTGATTCCCTGCATCCAAGCCTCCCCTATTAAAACAGCACAGGGATATTCTTTTTTTATTTCTTTACTGAACTGTTCCCAAAAAGTATGTGATGGCCCTATAACATGATCAAGCCTATAACCATCAAATCCAAGATTAAGCCAATATTTAGCTGCATCTATTATATGATCTCTGGCCAGCAGATAATTGAGATTTATCTTTGGAAGATCTCCAATTCTTAGAAAGCAGAGATATTCGTGTGGCCATTTGGTGAAATAGAACCATTGCCTATATTCGCTTTTTATGTTGTGTTGTGCATCTTGAAAGAAAGGATGTTCCCTCGAACAATGATTAGGAACAAAATCGGCTATGATTCGCATATCGTACTTATGAACAGTCTTTATGAGTTTCTTTATGTCCTCTGCAGTACCATAATGTGGATCAACTTGATAGAAATCGGTGATGTGATAGCCATGATATGTATTAGTTTTGTAAAACGGGGAAATCCAAAGAGTATTTATGCCAAGGTTTTGAAGATAAGGCAATTTTTCAATTATCCCTTTGATATTTCCCCCCAAGAATGTTGGTTTATCCCAGTTTTCAGTGGAAGCGAAACCGGCGAATCGGTCAATTAATATATGATAAATAATTGCATTTTTAAACCAGTCAACACCACCCATATAGTGGAAGATATAGAATATGGTACTTTTATATTGTGTTGGAGGAGGGTACCACTCCAATTTATATGTTTATATTCGAACTCAACACATGAATTAAAGACTAATTTGAAGATGTGAACGTACAAAATAAAAAAAGAGAAAGAGTCCCCCCCCATGACCGAATTATCATGGAAGAGAAGAGCATGATCGCCTATTTTTGTCCTATCCCGCCCCACTTGGAGATATACAAAATGCCGAAAACGCACACTAGAGTTATGATAACTCCAGAAATTATTGCAATTACTGCACCTGTAACGTCCGTTATGTCGTTGATTGTTAGCCCTGCGAGTGCAAACAATCCCACAATTATTTCTTTCCATATCAATGCGATGATAAACCCAAAGGCCGCTGCAATCGCTGTAGATACGCTTATCTTTACTTCAATTAATTTAACCATTTTATCTCTCGCCTCCCTTAAATTATTGCTACACATTTCATCTTTACTTTTAATATTATCGATTTTTTTATACATACTTTTAATGTCACACAATTCAACAGTGCCTCATTTTGAATTTAAATTGGAGAAAACAAACAACTTAAGATCAAAAATGAACTTTAAGACAAAGCTTCGTAAATAGTAACATTCTTATATACAAGACAATTGATATTGCTATTGAAAATATATGAAAACCCTTGTTCTAAATGTAGATCGCGATGATGATTTTGGAAGAAAGGCAAAGGTAAAAAGTCCCATAATTGGAGTTAAAGACAATATTGATGCTGCAAACAAACTAGGACAAGAAGATCCTGAGGATTCAGATCTTAACGCTATCTTTTTTGCCATTTCAACATACAAACAGCTGACTAATGAAAAAAAGGATGTAGAAGTAGCTACAATCTGTGGAAATATACACGTAGGTCTAAAATCAGATGAAATATTGTCCAAACAATTGGAAGATGTAATCCAGAAAACAGGTGCACAAGATATAGTTCTTATAACTGATGGTGCAGAGGATGAATATATACTACCCATAATACAATCCAGAATCAAGATAACTTCCATAAGGAGGGTTTCTGTAAAACAGAGTAGGGAATTAGAAGATACATATTATCGCATTCTAAAACTTCTTGATGATGAAAAAGTCCAGAAACAGTTCATGCTACCAATAGCCCTTGTTCTCATCGTATGGGCTTTTTTTGTGTTGATGGGCCTGACATCAAGTGGATTTGGAGCCATATTATTAACCCTGGGTCTATATTTGCTAATACGAGTTTTCCGCTGGGAACGAAACATTGCAAGTATGTTTGAGGAAATAAGATCGGGTTTTTTAACCGGGAAACTATCTATCTATACTTACATAATTGCTACAGTAATAATAATCGCCAGTGGTTTTTTAGCATACAATAATACTGATTTTACTTCAACTGTGGAATTTATACCAGTTTTATCGTTTGTGACCAACATAGTATGGGGAATCGTAATAGCAGGCCTTATTGCAGCATTTGGACGGATAGTAGATATATATGTGAAAGACAAAAAAACACCATGGACTTACTGGATAGTTCCTTTTTCCCTTTTTGCATTTGGGTTTATCTCTCACGCAGTCTTTGGATCATTATATAAAGCCCTCATTAACGGCCCTTCGAATTTTTCTATAACGCCATTTCTAACACCAACCTTCATTGGCTACACAAGCACAGGAATAATGATAGCAATAGTAGGGGCAATCACGTATCATTACATCAAAGATATGTACAGGATGGAAAATAAGAGCTTAGAAATCGAAAAACAGACAACAAAACTCGTTGAAAAAAGCTGAAACACATGGATTACAAAGACTGGAAATCCACTTATGAAAAAATAGTAAGTGATTTTAAATATTCTGTGGAAACCGATGAAAAAGCAGCAGATACCCTAGACAAATTATTACAAGAAAAAAAGAATCTATTTCCAATCAGTGCACTAAAGGATTTAATTAACAATAAAGAGATAGTGATTTTTGGTGCAGGACCATCTCTGGACAAATCTATTCTAAAGCACAAAAAAAAACTCACTGACAAATTAAAAATTGCAGCAGATGGTGCAACAACTGCACTACTAAAAAATAACATCCGTCCAGATATTATCGTTACTGACTTGGATGGTAAAGTGTCAGATCAATTGAAAGCAAATTCAGAAGAGAGCATAGTCATAATACATGCTCATGGGGACAATATAAACAAAATCAAAAAATATGTTCCAGAAGTAGAAGGGGGAATTCTTGGCACTACACAAATCAATCCAGAACCTTATGATTTCCTTCATAATTTTGGAGGTTTTACAGATGGTGACAGGGCAGTATATCTCGCAGATCATTTTCATGCTAAAAAAATATATTTGATGGGTTTTGATTTCAACGGCAAAATAGGAGAATATTCCTTTGCAGAAAACAAAGATAAAAAACTAAAACTTAAGAAATTAAAATGGTGTAAACATCTAATAAATGCGTTAAACAAACAAAATAGCATACATTATTTTTAAAATTCTATACCTACCCTGTAGTTAACTTTAAGGATCCCCCCTAAAGAGTCGCCACATACTCCTTTTTCTCTCGGAGGAAATAAGGAGGGATGATGATCTGTAAGGTATTTTTTACTCTCCCACCTAGCTTTTACAGATGCAAATAGGGTTAGTAAGCATTATACTAATATGATGTTGCAAGATTTTAGGTTTTTTGTAATTATAATTGCACACAATCGGGATTTGAACCCGCGACATATACAACAAATCCTAAAGTTTAGTATAAAACATTAGCCTTATTAGCTGTTTTCTCGTTGACATCTCCAGTTGATGTAGTGGACAAGTTGACATTTGAAATCAAGATCTCTCAAAACATATTACATAAAATTGACATTTTCTCATCTTAGAAAATGTAAGCGATGTTATTTAGCTTTGCAACTTAGAAGAATTTATAAAAGAAAATGAATTTGATGTTGTTATGTCAAACAACAAAGGATTTGCAAGCGATAATCATTCTGG
>Ga0255367_1177_pt1 | contig 14316 bp, 18 predicted proteins | sample ANMaggSeSYBR01D8_FD_182098 | JGI IMG/M metagenome (GOLD analysis project Ga0255367, IMG submission 182098) | Sediment cell enrichment communities from methane seep in Santa Monica Basin, California, United Staets - ANME aggregate JGI... | ecosystem: Environmental > Aquatic > Marine > Cold seeps >... | reverse complement strand
CCGGAGCACCTCCGATCTATCAATTTCAACTCACTCTAGCCCCACATTCACCAGTATCTCTCCCATCTTTGACCCCGGCAGCCGGGACGAAGTATCATAGACCTCATCCACAATAGAGCGCAGGTCACAGCCCCATTTCCAGTACTCCTCTACCACATCAACAGGCAAGATATCCAGGTCTTACTCTCAGTTGCCACCCGTCCTGACCAGGTAGAAAGCATCAATAGCTGGATGTCGGGCATCTGTAAGGATTATCCCGGTATTATTCCACTGGGGGCCATGCATCCTGAACATCCGGACTCGGAAGCGGACATTCTGTGGATGCGGCAGCCTGGAATAAAAGGAATAAAACTTCATGGCCCTGACCATGCCACCACCGGACTGCAAGTCCAGAGCATCCACGGGTTGGAGGTCGGAGGGTGGGATGAGCTTGGATAGAAATGGGGTGGATAAGTGCGTGTTGTACATAAATGACAAAAAGTTCGGATATCATTTCCGATTTTTGCTAATTTATAACTGAAAGCAATACACTCTATACCGGAAGGTACAAAGCTAAATGTACTCTTTTATAAACTGTAGCATTTTTCAAGTTTGCTCATAAGCCTTAAGGAAGTCGTTTCGTGGGATACTTGCTTGTGTGCAAATCGTTCTCAAAGTTGAGCCTTTGATTCAAGTATGATTAGGCATCGTCAAGGGAGTCCGTGTGTCATCAGGATTTTCACGAACCATCGCAATATGTTCTCGTTCTCGGACAAGGCAAAATCCCAGAAGTTCAAATGCCTTGATGACTCTCCTTTTTGGAGCATCAACTGGAAACTTTGTCATTAGATGGCTACTCCAGCTTCGGCTACAAAGGCTTCGAGTATAGGTGACTCAACCTCAAGAACCTCTTGACCAAAAGTTTCGATATGGAAGTGAATAGCTGATTTTACATCAGCTAATGCTTCCTCATAAGTGTCGCCTTCACCAATAATTATACCTTTGAAGCCTAGTGGATAAGCCACATAACCATCAGGATGTTTCTCAACTATGACTTTAAATTGTTTCATCATATTATTCCCCTTAGTTTATGGTATTGCTCCTAAATTTTTTGAAATTACTTTCCTAAACCTTTCACTCAAATAAATATTATATATATTTTCCTAAAACTCTAATACATCTGTGATATTTTGTATATACCAACGATTCAGATATATATTTACATTGCGCCCACTCCCCCCATAAGATCCTTTCGACTATACAACCAACCCGACCTCGGTCATTAATCCCTGCGATCAACGAAGTAACGGTATACCCCCATACAAATGTAACGAGGTCGGCATATAGTGTTTTCAGGTATATTTCATATTAGATTTATACATATTATGAACTGAAATACCTTCTATAGGAGATTTCAACCACATTTAACAATATGTGATTTGTCCTATTAATTTTTCGATATTGCTACCCCACCAATCGCAGGAAGCCCCAGCCAGGCAGAGTGCAGCCCTGCCCCACACCGCAGTCCTTGACACTTCCGGCAGCTGCTTTGCCGTCCTGATCATCCCATTGGCCACCAGCAGGACCGCAGCCCCTCCGATCAACCCATTACATCACTCCAGCCCCACATACACTAGTATCTCCCCCACCTTTGACCCCGGCAGCCGGGACGAAGTATCATAGACCTCATCCATAACAGAGCGCAGGTCACAGTCCCCTTTCCAGAACCCCTCCACCACATCAACCGGCAGGACAGACAGGTCTTCCTCTTAGTTGCCACCCGTCCTGACCAGGTAGAAAGCATCAATAACTGGATATCGGGCGTCTGTAAGGATGATCTTGATATTATTCTACTGGGGGCCATGCATCTTAATTATCCGGACCTGGAAGCGGAGATTTTGTGGATGCGGCAGCTTGGAATAAAAGGAAAGAACTTCGCAGCCCCGTCCACACCACTCTATCTTTAAGGAGTACTGGCCAAATGGCACAACTTAAAAAACGGGGCATCATGGCGTGGATGCATGCCCCATCCTATCGTTTTTTGTTTTTTTGGCTTTTATCGGCAAAAATGGGCACGAAAATAGTGAGAGTGGCAACTTTCAGTATTTACAATCCCTAATAACGTGTGGGATATAAAATTCCATATGCTTGTGAAAATCAGTGAGTTTTTATTCTGAGTTCATATAACTATGAACTCTTTATGAAGTGAGCATAACGTTTGGGATAAATGAAGTTTTTCTGGAACGAAGTGGAAGAAAAATTTAGGTGGGGGGCGAGCCGAGTCCAGGACCGTATAATCCTTGTTATATGAGGGTGAACGGAACGAAGTGAAGTAAAGTGAAAGCGCAGCGCCCCCCTGAGTTTCAAATTCTACCTTTCTCATAAACTAGATTCATACACCGCTTGTTAAACTACCAGAAATCAAGGAAAAAAGAAGAATGGCAACAATTATTCCAAAGGTTATTACCAAAGGTATTGCTATTTTTTTGCTTCTTTTTCGCTCCCAAGTAAAAAGTAAAACAGAGAAAGCTAATGTTTGTAACATAATATCTGGTAAATATCCCAGGTGATACCATAGTGGCAATTTTGTGTAGATAAATCCTTCTATTGAACCTGGTGCTGCCCCTGCTGGAGCAAGTATTGATAGAGTTACCAATAGTCCCCATAAAAAAAGCCATCCATATTCGCTTTTAAAAAGTTTTTCTCTGAATGAAAATATTCCTACAGCAATAATAGGACCTCGAATAAGTTGGAAAAGGGTACTTGACATAACAAATGGATCAGACAGGGGGCGAAAATATACATTCATCTCATCAATAGCATACATTATGTGACCTTTTGGGAGAAGAAGACCAAAGATAATACCAAAAATAAAATAGGTTACAATATGAACTACTGTAACTCTTCCAATAAAACCAGATAATTCTTTTAATTTAAGATTAATCATATGATTATTGTTAAACTTATTTGGTTACTATTCAGCCATCCTTAACACCGGATGTAGATGGCGAAAATCCACTTTTTTGTGTCAATGGTAATACATTTTTTAGTTTTTAATACTGAGTCCAAGTCCATCGATTTCAAAGGTTTTTGACAATTCTGTGCAATTATCTATTTGTGGACTATTCAGTCTAACGATAACGTTTATGTATGGCTGAATAGTTACCTTATTTGTTTAAATAATTTTTACAAAATAAGACAGAATTTGAAATTTCATATAACTCATTGATATCCGAACTTGAGTTCGTATATCTTTATATTTTAGCATTATATCCGAACTTATGTTCGTCTATACAATCAATTGTCTGAACAGTCTTATACATATTATGAACTGAAATACATTCTATAGGAGATTTCAATCACATTCAACAATATGCGATTTGTCTTATTAATTGTTCGATATTGCCCCCCCACCAACCGCAGGAAGCCCCAGCCAGGTAGGAGGCAGCTCTGCCCCACACCGCAGCCCCACATACACCAGTATCTCCCCACCTTTGACCCCGGCAGCTGGGCCGAAGTATCATAGACCTCATCCACAACATAGCGCAGGTCACAGTCCCCTTTCCACACCCCCTCCCCCACATCAACCGACAGGATATCTAGGTCTTCCTCTCAGTTGCCACCCGTCCTGACCAGGTAGAAAGCATCAATAACTGGATATCGGGCATTTGTAAGGATTACCCTGGTATTATTCCACTGGGGGCCATGCATCCTGAACATCCGGACCCGGAAGCGGAGACCTGTGGATGCGGCAGCCTGGAATAAAAGGAATAAAACTTCATGGTCAACGACCCAGGATTTCGAGTCGCTCAAATTCGAGGCATCAAACGGATTGGAGGTCGGGTTGTGAGGTGCGTTTGAATAGAGGTGGGGTGGATGGTGCCTATTCGCTGAAGGTGATGTGGTGTTTGGTTATTATTCACCGGATTTGTAAAATTACTACTGGTGGTTTGGTCAAGGCACAGCGTTGCAAAGCCTTTTATCCGCTGTTATCCGACATCCTCGGAATATGGTCGTTCTTCTCGTTTCCAGAGTTCCCACATATCCCGTGCCCCATGAATAAATCCGATAATATATACAGCCTCTTCCGTTACTTGATAAATCATACGATAACTTCTCACAAAAAGTTCACGGATACTCGGGTTGTTGAGCTCAGGCACTATGCGACCTCGCTCCGCTAAGTAGGCCAATGAACTTGCTGCGTCTCGTGCCTCACGGACAAATGCCATAGCATAATGCGGGGAATCCTTATCAATAAAGTCTGCCTCCTCCTCGAGATCGTTCCAAGCCACTTCAGTCCACTTTATCTTCCGAGCCATTTGGACATCCTTCGATCTACCTCTTCCTGACTGAGCACACGGCCTTCCTCAATATCTTTCATCCCATGCTCAATCTTCTCCTGCACATAGATATGGTACTGAATGTCCTCAAACGATGCATCATCTCGAATTTGATCAAGCATCTTCCGAACCTCTTCTTTTGCTATACTCATGTTTACCTCTTACTAAATGGATGTCGACTAATGTTGTATATCCGAACTTGCTTCGAATATCCCGTCTATTTAGTGTTATATACGAACCAAGACTATATATGCATCCTTCTGGCGAACTACAATCATTACATACTCCTCTTACATCTTCTTTTGCATTAAGTTCTTCTTCTCACCCCACAAAACCCTTCGGCCACACATCCACCCCGCCAATCTCAGGAAGCCCCAGCCAGGCAGAGAGGATCCCTGCCTCACACCACAGCCCTTGACACTTCCGGCAGTTGCTTTGCCGTCCTGATCATCCCATTGGCCGCCGGCAGGACCGCAGCCCCACATACACCAGTATCTCCCCCACCTTTGACCCCGGCAGCCGGGACGAAGTATCATAGACCTCATCCACAACAAAGCGCAGGTCACAGTCCCCTTTCCAGTACTCCTCCACCACATCAACCGGCAGGACATACAGATACTCCACTCAGTTGCCACCCCACCAATCGCAGGAAGCCCCAGGCAGAGTGCAGCCCTGCCCCACACCGCAGTCCTTGACACTTCCGGCAGCTGCTTTGCCGTCCTGATCATCCCATTGGCCACCAGCAGGACCGCAGCCCTTCCGATCAACCCATTCCAACTCACTCCAGCCCCACATACACCAGTATCTCCCGCACCTTTGACACCGGCAGCCGGGCCGAAGTATCATAGACCTCATCCACAACAGAGCGCAGGTCACAGTCCCCTTTCCAGACCCCCTCCACCACATCAACCGCCAGGATATCCAGGTCCTCCTCTCAGTTGCCACCCGTCCTGACCAGGTAGAAAGCATCAATAGCTGGATATTGGGCATCTGTAAGGATTATCCTGGTATTATTCCACGGCGGGCCATGCATCCTGATCATCCGGACCCGGAAGCGGAGAACATGTGGATGCGGCAGCCTGGAATGAAAAGAATGAAACTTCATGGCCAAATGGCACAACTTAAAAAACGGGGCATCGTAGTTGATGCTCGATTCTTATCTGCCGTTAAATTTCAGGGTTTTGCATCAATATTGAGGCGCAGGATCAAAAATGAGAACGGGAATATTTTATTTCCTTAATCTCAAAATATACGCTACTGTTAATAATCCTGTAATGGCGAATAAAGATTCGAATCCTGGGTTCTTTTTATCAGGAACAGTAGGATTTGGATATTCAGGGTCTTTTATACCATCATCATCAGAATAATTACTATATGGATTTGTTCCCATTTCTCTTTCTTTCTGATCTGTCCAGCCATCTCCATCCAAATCTGTGCCAATTGGAACTTCTTCGGTTGGTTTAACGTCTGTTTGTAGAACAGTCCTGTACCAGTATCCTGCACCGAGCTGGTAGTCATTGCTGTCTAAAAGCCCGGTGGTCTGCCCGACCGTGCTGCTCATTGCGTAGTTTGCAGAAATCATCGTTCCACCTCCGCTGCTTATCATGTTCCATGAGAGGTCGTAGTCTTCTGATACCTGCGCCAAGACAACATCCGTAGCGAGGCAGCAGAAGAGGATTGCAAACAGTTTTGTTCTCCAATTCCTCACCTTTCTTTCTCCTGCATGGGCCTTAATTGCATGTCCTTTGGTTGGTGAAGTCGATAATATCATTATTTCACTGTCCGGCCCTTGGTCATTCATCACTCACGCACCCCTTTTCTTACTCACCAATCACAACACTCCCCCCGCTGGCCTCTAGAGTCACACTTTTGCTTATAACAAGGGATTCTGTATACGAACCGGCTGCGATAATAACCGTACCTCCTGGCGCTACCTTCTCTTTTCCTGTGGCAACCGTTGAGACTGGTTTACCCTCTGTTCCATGTTGCGGACATCCAGCATCCCTATCAACATAAACAGTTGTAGGATTCTCAGCCGGACATTCCCATTTTCCTCCTAAATTATCGTAGTCATAACAGGTCGTATGTGGTTCATAGGGCCCATCGCCCGCCAAATCTACTGCTTCATAAAAAGCAGTTGTTCCTGCCAAGCATAAGGCGAATGCAAATTGGTCTGGACAACACCATGGCATACAGTCTTCATCGTAACACAATGTGCGTACGCAATCGTTCTCCATGTCATGAAGAAAGTCAAGATCACATTGGCGTCTACCCTTACAGTATGTAGCGTATCCACAGCAGTAACAGTAGTCATGGCGATAGCAGGAATCCTTGAAAGTAGTACACAAAAGAACGGTATAAGGACCAATAAGATGTTGATCAACCACCATGCCAATATAATCTACCTTCCAGCCATTTGCTCCGCACCCATTTATTTCGCATTCATCCTCTCCACTGGGAGAATTACTCAGAGCAATAATATTGGAATCAGCGGGTGGATATATTGCCGGGTCATCAGGCTCACTTCCGCTTCTCAGTGGTGCGCTGGGATGTTCGCCGACGGTGATCTCCTCCATGCGGAACGAAATAGCCGCTTCTCCCTCGCCTGAAGAAGTCTCACCATTTTGAACTAATTTCTCTATTATCCTTCTAAATTCGGCTTCCTCTGCAATCAGATTATGTTGTCCTTCATATCCATTACCTATCCGCCAGTACTTGTTGCCAAAGACAAATGTCGGAATACTTCCTCTCGGGTCGAATGTTCGAAAAACAGCTAATTCTGATTGAGGCACCTCTGTTTCTATCTCGTCTGTCAGTGTATTATCACCAGTATCAAGATCCCAATGATACGCTACGATTTGCCCTGTTTGAACATATTCTTTTATGATACTGTCAAATGTATCTGTAATCCATGTGCAATGTGGACACCATGTAGTTGAAAATAGTCTAACCACCGGTTTGCCATTTTCATATTGTATTTCACCTTGCCCAATGTTGAATGTACCTTCCTTTGCAATAATCCGGGTAACGTTCTCTATTCTATCAACATTTGCTGCGGTTTCCGTTGATCCTGTATACGGACACGTCGCGCTGACATTCATCGTCACTGGTGCAGACATCACAGCAACCAGCACCAGCACCATTCCAAAAGACACGCTTTTTCTAAGTAAATCATTTTTCATGTTAATTCCTCCTATTGAAGCGCCACCAGTACCAGTACAAGTCCCTTTCCTTCTTCAATCCCAGTCATTGCCTTGCCGATTATCGCTCCATAGGCACGGTCACGGTCGGTGACTTTCATGGCGTGGCCTGGAGTTTCGGAGGTAGTCAACAGGTCACCGGGTTTTATCGGACCATTTGATGCATCTGCCCAGCAGTAGACCCGCCCACTTAGCGCCACCGGGTAGCCCCCATCTGCTTCCGACCCGTTCTGTCCCATTAGCATGCCCGGGTTAAGACCGCCAGCGCCGCTGATGATACCGGCAACTCGCCAGTCATAGGCATTATTACTGACCACCAATTCTCCAGGATGTTCGGGGTCTATACTTACAACCATTCCGGGAGACGGCGATACTTCAGCCTCAATTCCGCGAATTTCAAACTGCTCGGACAGGTCCGAACCACCGGTGATTTCCAAAACAGGGGTGATGGTCCTCCCTGTATGGACTATGACATTTCCATCGAACTCGGCGGCATACCCACCTAGTATCCCCTCAGCATAAATGCCCGCCTTTTTACCTCTGGCAAAGACGCCGTAGATTTCGCTACCCTTAGCATAAATTCCCGTTTTACCTTTGGCGCGGATGCCGGTTTCGGCACCCTCAGCATAAATACCCGCCTTTTTACCTGTGGCGTAGACGCCGTAGCCTTTGCCACTATCGACATGAACTCCATCGCTGTCGTCGCCAAAGATCTGTGCCCGAAATCCATGGCTTTCGTCGCCGTAGGTCTGTACCCAAACTCCATTGCTGGATGAGCCATGGGTATATGCAGCAACTCCATCGCTGGATGAGCCTTTTGTACTTGCCCAAAATCCATCGCTGGAGTAGCTTTTGGTACTTGCCATAAATCCATTGCTGTAGTAGCCAGTGGTATGTGCCCGAAATCCATTGCTGGATTCGCCAGTGGTCCATGCATAAACTCCATTGCTGGATTCGCCACTGGTACGTGCATAAAGTCCCTCGCTGTAGTCGCCAGTGGTATGTGCCCGAACTCCATTGCTGTTGTTGCCATCGGTCAATGCATAAACTCCATTGCTGTTGTTGCCAGTGGTCTGTGCCAGAAATCCCTCGCTGTAGTCGCCATAGGTCCGTGCATCAACTCCCTCGCTGTAGTCGCCATAGGTCTCTGCATTAACTCCCTCGCTGTGGTCGCCAGTGGTAGATGCATAAACTCCATGATTATATGCATAAGCAGTGGATATATTCACTCCAGCAAGCGGGCTACTCCATGTTCCAGCCGTTGTGGTGGTGAAGTATCCTCCTTCTTTACCTTTTCCATAAACACCGACATCTTGCTCGCTCCCGCCATACACCGCAGGACTATCTTTGCCAGTGGTCTTTGCCCAAACCCCCTCGCTGCCGTCGCCATAGGTCCGTGCATTAACTCCCTCGCTGTAGTCGCCATAGGTCTCTGCATAAAATCCCTCGCTGTCAACACCAGTGGTATATGCATAAAATCCCTCGCTGTCGTAGCCAGTAGTATATGCATAAAATCCATAGCTGTCGACGCCGTTGGTATTAACTTTTAGAACGGGACCTGAAAGAGAACCATTGATCACCGCTCCCGGTCTAAGGCTAAGTGCATAGGGCACTGGTCTCAGTTCCTGTCTCGGCGTCATCTCGGAATCAGCACCAACCATTATCCCGAGCCAGAGTGCTCTGCCATCGAAGTAGCTCTGATCAAAATCTATTTCCGTGTTAAACAATCCGTTTTCAACCTCTACCGAGTGTATGTCCGTATCCAGAGCGGTGCCCCCGGAAAGGACATCATACAGGTTGAAAGTCATGGTATATTTTCCGTTCAACAGACCTCCTACGCTGTTGGTTACCATCCCTTGGTAATTTATCCCCGTGCTCACAATCGATGCGCTGACCACATCAGATCCTTCCTGGGCTAATCCTATTCCAACGCTTTCTGTCATGAAAAGTAACGCAAAGATCCCTACTGCCGCTATTATCAAAAACGTTCTTTTTTTCTTATCCATTTTATTACCTCCTCAACTTTGGCAATTAAATAAAATGTATTTGTTTAGCTCATACTCAATTCTCTTCTAAGCAATTCTTCCAGTTCTTCAAATCCATTCTTTCCTTGTAGTCTCCACGTAGCCAGTAAAGACGCAATATATTGATAATTTTCTGCCCCATTCTCAGAGCGGAAGCAACCGATTATTTTCCGCAAGATAATTATTGCACTGCTTGCTTATTTATATCTTTGGCTGCAAAAGGTATGCGCCTATTTTTTAGCGCTTGAAGAAAGTTTTATGGTTTCATACAACCTCACCGAGCATGAGAATGAGCGTATGCGTTCAGTCATGGTATACCACATACAAATGTAACGAGGCCTGTATATAGTGTTTTCAGGTATATTTTATATTAAATTTGTACATATTATGAACAGAAATACCTTTTATAGGAGATTTCAATCACATTTCCCAATAGGCAATTTGTCTTATTAATTTTTCAATATTGCCACCCCACCAATCACAGGAAGCCCCAGCCAGGCAGAGTGCAGCCCTGCCCCACATCGCAGTCCTTGACACTTCCGGCAGCTGCTTTGCCGTCCTGATTATCCCATTGGCCACCAGCAGGACCGCAGCCCTTCCGATCAACCCATTTCAACTCACTCCAGCCCCACATACACCAGTATCTCCCCCACATTTGACCCCGGCAGCCGGGCCGAAGTATCATAGACTTCATCCACAACAAAGCGCAGGTCACAGTCCCCTTTCCAGTACTCCTCCACCACATCAACTGGCAGGATATCCAGGTTTTCCTCTCAGTTGCCACCCGTCCTGACCAGGTAGAAAGCATCAATAGTTGGATATCGGGCATCTGTAAGGATTATTCTGGTATTATTCCACTGGGGGCCATGCATCCTGAACATCCGGACCCGGAAGCGGAGATTCTGTGGATGCGGCAGCCTTGAATAAAAGGAATAAAACTTCATGGTCACTACCCTGGACTCCGCTTCGCTCAAGTACGGGGCATCCGAATGGATGCTCAGTAGTCCTCTAGCAACCGGTTTTTTGGATATACAATTCCAATAGGCACATGTTTCAATCCTTCCAAATGTTGTTTTAGGAAGCTTGACAAAAAATTTATGTATCCTAAAAGCTTTAAATCTTATCATCAATCATATGATTAATTATGAAAGGATAGAGGTATTAATTTGAAAGAAAATACTGCAAAAAATTTGATATTGGCATTATTTATTTCAATTTGCATCATTTTTTACTATTTCTATACAATGACATTGCGGTGGGGTATCTTCGTTATTTTATTAATAATCTTCACACTGTTTTGGTCAAAAAATCCTAATCTGAAAGAAAAGAGCACTCCCTTTTTGATAGTAGGATTAGTTATTGGAATTAGCTTTATCATTTACTCTTTCTATATGCACACGTTAGTTTGGGGTAGTATCCATGCTATGTTTGCAATGATTATTATAGTTCTATTTATTACGTTTTTTCGGTGATTTCTCACTCTTTGCGTCTCTTCAGAATTCAACAATTGATCTTTAGTTTCATCACACCAAACGAGCATAGGACTGTCATTCTCAGTCACGGTATACTCTGTCAGTACTTCGCTAATTTTCACACCTATCCTTTTCAACCCAGGCCAACCGAAACCTATATATAGGCCCCCGTCGCCGCCATATGGTCTTAAAACCACAACGCTCCACCTGTATTCCAAGAATTGAATTAAGATCGAAAGAATGTATCGAAAATGTTCTCAAACCTCTAATCGATCATATAGATATACCAATTAATGGCTCGCTTACCAGCAAAGATATTTTTCATACGACAATAAGTATGGCAGTTGATAAAAATTCAATCCATTCTTTCACTAAAAGGTATGATAAAATTCCTTGTGAAACATCAATCAGGTATCATTTGAAAAAGCTCGATATGAATGACCTCATAAAATCAAATGAAAAAATCATGATGCAAAAGCCCATTGAAAGTCTGAAACCTGAAAAGAAATATGAATTTGCCATTGATTATACTAATGATCCATATTATGGAAATATAGATATTTCAAACGAGAAATATGTAATTAGAGGTCAATCAAAAAAGTCAACTAATTCATTTTACTCATACATATCACTCTATATTATTACCAACAAAGAACGATTTACGATATCGGTTCTGCCTGTAGAAAAAGGCAAATCAAAGGTTGAATATCTTAGCTATTTCATAGATTTAATCAAGAGATTAAAATATAAGATTAAAATTCTTTGTTTAGATCGAGAGTTTTACTCAATTGACGTATTTGAATTTTTGAAGACAGATAAGATTCCACATATAGTCCCCGTTGTCAAAAAAGGAGCAAAAATCAAGCAGATTCTCAATGGAACTAAGAGCAGATGTGATACTTATACCATGAAAAACTCTCAGAAAAAAATTCTGCTGGACATTGTTATTGATGTCAAATATTTGAAAGGAAAAAGAGGGAAAAACGGATGCGAAAACCTTGGTTTTGTTGTTTTTGGTGTTAACTGGTCCCCGAGAAAAGTTAGTACAGTTTATCGAAAAAGGTTCGCTATTGAGGCATCATACAGGATGAGAAATATAGTTCGACCGAGAACATCATCTAAAAATGCAACAATTAGATATTTTTATGCATTGATCTCATTTCTTCTTAAAAATGTATGGCTTTGTCTTCAAAGAAGGCATTTTTCGATTGTTAAAACAGGTCCGATGACTATAAAATATGACTTGTTTAGGTTTGATGTATTTATTCTTCTTATTGAAGAATGGGTGAGACATAAATTAGGAGTCAAATCTTCAGTGAGGTGTATCAGATGAATGAATCAGTGAGGTTTTTTAGCGAAGTACTGAACTTGCTTTTCATTTACTTCAAATCCATGTTGTCCTAAGATTTTGAATTTGATCTTAGCATGTTCGGTAAATATTATTTTCATTATTTATACCCACATCCTTTCATCCATAAAATACTCGACCAGCCCCGCATCGATCTGGGTCTGCAGCTGGTAGTAGATCATGGGATTGTTGTAATTCAATTTCTGGTGCTCCTGTAACATTTAATTTTTCATTGTAAGATGTTTATTTAAGCGTTGTGCATGAGGCATTTTTGCGGGTGCCGGGCCGCAGTGGAAATATATTAATAATGTTATTATAATATGATCTATGTTTATCAGTGTTCATCTGTGGTTCCTTCCTTCTTCTCCCTGTGTTTCTGCACTATCATCCCCGCCCTCAACAAACTCTCAAACGTCCCCGCATCGCTCCAGTATCCATCCAGCACCTTATAGCTCATCGCCCCTGGTCGATATAATAATTATTCACATCCGTGATCTCAAGCTCGCCACGCCCGGACGGCTCCAGCATACTGATCACATCGAACACCTCGCCATCATACATATACAACCCCGTAACCGCATAGTTCGACTTCGGCACCTCTGGCTTCTCCTCGATCCCTATCACCCTGCCCCCATCCAGCTCGGCCACACCGAACCTGTTAGCATCCGGGACTTTTTTCAAGAATATCCTGCCGCCTTCTAAGAACGAATGCACATCCTCCCTGATACTGTCCTGGAAGATATTATCACCAAGAATGACCACCACATCCTCCTCATCAGCAAATCCTTCGGCCAGCCCCAGCGCCTGGGCGATACCACCGGCCTCGTCCTGGATCTCATAAGAAAGGCGTACGTCTCATTCCGAGCCCGAGCCCAGGAGTTCCAAGAAATGCCCGGCATGGCCCCGGCCCGATACGATCAGGATCTCGTCCAGGCCTGCATCGATCAGTGTATGCAGGGGGTAGTAGATCATGGGTTTGTCGTACACAGGCAGTAGGTGTTTGTTGGTGACTTTGGTCAGGGGGTAGAGGCGCGAGCCAGTGCCGCCTGCGAGGATTATGCCTTTCATATTTTATTCCTTCAGATGAACTTTTTAGGGTAACAATTAGCAGAATTGCTATGATTTGATTTCAAATTATTCGTTTCCGGGGTCTTTTTTTGCATATGATGTGTGCAGTTTATTTAAATGTTGTTTTTGGATCACTTTTAAGGGTCAGGGGCTCCGGCCGAAATATATTAATAATGTCATTCAAACCACAGATGAACACAGATATTTCAGTCAAAATTAGATTATATCAAATTGTTCATTGTGTACTCGAAATTTAGATCCATAATAACCTTCATCTGCGGTTAATATTGAAATGATTGCTACTCCTGCACCCGCTGCCCGTAAGGGTGGCAGGGTGCAGCCAACCGTAGTGGTTCATGAGGTATGGGTTCGGAGGGCCAGGGAATGGAGTAATTTTACGCCGGGTGAGTGGGTGAGTATCTCTGCTGGACATGGGCCGGGGAGCGTGGGAGGCGCAGCCGGCGGCTGTTGAAATATATACTTAAAGTGATATTGTACCGCAAAGAACGCAAAGGACGTAAAGTTAAGGTAACAATGTCTTTGCGCTCTTTGCGAACTTTGCGGTGAGTGCTTTTCATACTAAAACTACACTTTAGCTGCACTTCACCTGCGCCCCCCTGTGTACCTTACCAGCAGCCAGTCCTGTGGTTTCGAGTAGCCTGGGTGTGGAGAATAGTTATTCGATATGCTAGCCCTGCACCCGCTGCCTGTAAGGGCGGCAGTGTGCAGCCAGCCGTGATGGTTCATGAGGCATCGATTCCAAGGGCAGGGGAATTGAGTAATTTTACGACAGGTGAGTGGGTGAGTATATCTACTGGACATGGGACAGGGAGCGTGGGAGGCGCAGCCGGTGGCTGTAAAAATATATAATTTATGTTATTTAAA
>Ga0255367_1120_pt2 | contig 14460 bp, 15 predicted proteins | sample ANMaggSeSYBR01D8_FD_182098 | JGI IMG/M metagenome (GOLD analysis project Ga0255367, IMG submission 182098) | Sediment cell enrichment communities from methane seep in Santa Monica Basin, California, United Staets - ANME aggregate JGI... | ecosystem: Environmental > Aquatic > Marine > Cold seeps >... | reverse complement strand
GTTCTCATCAGCTATTTGCAGCCTTGAGGGGAGTCACACCCGAGTCGGTGAGGATGATGGGACCTGCGACGTCGTTATACATTTGCTTAACTATCTATCTGGTGGGAGGGGTGCATTTCAATATCACAGGTCAATTTAGAAAACTATAAGGATTATTAATTTATAAAAATATGTGCGTTAAGTTCGTGGGAGTATATGAATAAATAGTAAAGTTCTAAAAGGTGTGATAAGTCCTATGAAAAATATGACTTATATTCTTTTGGTAGTTTTATTCATCTTTAATCAATCACTCGCAGACACAATATAAAAATGATGTGTATTTATGGACAGAAATTATCTTGTAATGCTGGATATTAGTGGTATACATGCCTATATATTTGGAACCAATAAACTTCGAGAGATACGAGGTGCAAGCATTTTGCTTGATCGATTAAACAGAAAAAAAGCTATCGATGAACTGAAAAGCTATGGTGATGAAGGTCAGGAATGGGAATGTATTGTAGCTGGTGGAGGTAATATAAAGGTAATTTTTGATGAAAAGGGTTATGCAGAAAAATATGTGGATTTTCTTAAAAGGCTTTTTTATGATGATGCAAATGGTGTAGATGTTACAGTAACCCTCAGTGAAAAGAAGGATTCATGGTCAGAAGATGTGTGGATATCCAATTCTGAAAGGCAATTGCAAAAAGATAAATTACTTAAAGAAAGGAAAAGACAAATTTTATCCAGTGGATATTTTAAAAGCTGTCAGGCATGTGGTATTTTTCCTGCTGAATTTAAAGATACTCGTGATCGATTTGTCTGCAACGGATGTTTTCAAAAAATTAACGAATCAAAAAACTACAAAAACATGGAAATTTATAATCGTCTTTTTAAATCCATTAATATCCCCCCTAAGCTACCTCATGAATTTGGAGATATTGGCGAACAATCACACCCTCAGGGATATATCGGATTTATATATGCTGATGGTAACAGGATGGGGGAGCACCTTGAGAAAATTAAACGATTTAATGAACTCAAAGAATTTAGTAAAAACGTAGAAGAAGCGACCTTTGAAGCGGCTGTATCTACTATTAAGAAACATTTTGGAAATGATTTTACCTTTCAGATAATACTTGCTGGGGGTGATGATTTGATAATGGTTGTTCCTGCTCACAAGGCAATATCTGTGGCCATTGATTTTTGTGATGAATTTAATCAAATGCTCAAAGAATACAATGGAACTGACAGTGTAACTACTTCAGCAGCTGTTGTTCTGTGCCATGACAGTGTACCGATTAAAAATGTTCTTGAATCTGCAGAAGGGCTTTTAAGAAATGCAAAAGTAAGAAGCAGGAAAAACAGTGATGTAAGCTACATAGATTTTACAGCAACAACAGGTTCTACTCTTGGAGATCCCATTTCAAGAAGGAAAAAGGAACTTGAATATTTAGATAACGGAGAAATTTCACTCACCATGCGTCCTTATTCTATAGAAGCAATGCGTAAAATTATTGAAAATATAATAAATTTAAAGAAAGGTGATTTCCCAAAAAATAAGCTGAAAAGATTGTATACATCGATGTTTAATGGATATTTTCAGGCTACTATTGAAGCATTATATATGAAAACCCGTCTTGCTGATGCACATTGCGAATCGATTATGAAAATAGAACGTGATTTTGGGGTTGATAAATTCCCATGGAAGACAATCTCTGCCAATAAATATGAAACCCCATTTGAAGATCTGATTGAACTTTATGAATTTATCCAATTAGAGGACGAAGCATGAAAAAGAGTAACATCAACTTAACTCTGGCAATTACATTCGATTCTCCATTTATTGTAGGAAGTGGGTTCGGGGCAGCAGGTCTGATAGATTTAAAATCAGTAAAGGATAAGGATGATATTGTCTATTTTCCGGCAACATCTCTAAAAGGAAAAATAAAAGCTGAGTTCAAAAAAATTATGCTCACAATTGACAGTGGCGATATTTGTAACACTACTATTAATAAAGAAATATGTAAGTTTGATAATATAAAAGAGGCATGTGTAATCTGTCGTTGCTTTGGGTCAGAGTTCTATGAAGGAAGTTTAATTTTTGAAGATGCAGTGATGGATTATGAAACACATGATATTCTATCAAAGATTAAAACTGATAAAATCATGCCTCAAAGTCAGTCAGCAATAAGGACCGGGATCAGGATTAACAGGATATTAAAGACTGCTGAAGATAAGGCATTGTTCAACTTTGAAACTGTCAATCCATCCATCGTCTTCACATCACGGATTCACGGAGATGTATGGCTTACTGATGAAGAATATATCTTTTTTAAAAAAACCATTGAAAGCATCACCCACCTAGGAGGGAATAAGGCAAGAGGTCTTGGCAGATGCTCCATTGAGGTAAACGAGGAGGTTTTTAAATGATAAAATTTGAGATTTCACTTCTTGGTAAAAGCCCCTCATCTTTTTTATCTTCAAAAGCTGTATCCAATGTTGAAGAAACTCTTGATTATATAAGTGGTTCTACCCTTCGTGGTGCATTGGCAAAGGAATGGTCAAAGACAAATGAGTTCGATAATACTTTTAAGGCAATTTTTACAAAAGATTTTATTCACTTCTGCAATCTCTATATAAATGGTGCAAAACCAATTCCATTATCAGCACTGTCATGTAAATATCAATTTGGATTTAGAGGCGATTCTGATCCAAGTAGAGGAGACTATCGACACGGTGTAGTGGATCTCATATTACCGCTTATTAAAGAAAAGCATGAAACGTTACCATTGAAATATCAAAAATGTGTAGAGTGTTCAGCCCCTATGAAAAAGCACAGGGGATATTATGACAATTCTCATACAACTGTTGCGGTATCTAAAAGACTCATCTACCATACGGCCATATCCGCAGTTTCGGAGACGGCTGCAGAGAGTAGTCTGTATAGCCTTGAGGTTATTGAAGAAGGACAGAAATTTGAAAGCGAGATATTGATATATGATACATCACTTGCTGACAAAATACAAATGCTGTTGGAAAGTCAGAGCACTCTTTTCCTGGGTTCAGACAAAAGCAGGGGGCTTGGTCGATTTGAGATAGCATATTGTAACAAGGTCATTAGCGATGATCAAAATGAAGTTTCTGCGTTAAAAACGAGGATAGATACTTTCAATGAAAAATTAGGATTTAACGATGGTAAAATCTATTTTTCAATCACGCTTCAATCCGATGCAATAATTACAGACCATTTTATGAGATATAAAACAACAATTGAACCTGTAGACATTGGGATTAATTATTCACATCCTGTATTAGGTATTGCTGATAGTCGGATCATTTCCGGATGGAATTCATTATTAAAGCTTCCGAAGGATGATGATATTGCAATTCTTAAAGGTTCTGTATTTGTTTACAGTGTAGATAATCTTGATGAAAGTACCATTGAAACACTTTATAGGCTTGAAAGGGAGGGAATTGGCAAACGAAGGTCAGAAGGCTTTGGAAGACTTACAGTATGTGACCAATTTCACTTTATAGGAGATGAAGTGAAATGAATAATAATCTCATTAGTTTTGCATTAAATCACATTGTAGAAGGAACTAGGATTTTTGATGAATTATCCCAGGAGATTGAGAATTTCTTCGAAAAATATGAGATTCCAGAATGGCTTACACAAAGTCAGGCAAGAATGGTCAGTGAAATTCTTTTATCAGGAAAAAAAGAGATAATAATGTTGCGATTGAATGAATATAAAGACCTGCAGTTAAAAAGAATATCACAAAAGGATAAATGGCAAAGGGATGTGGGTGGTGAAAAAGCCATAGATGCATTTTATCAAATGGTTGATGAACTGCCGAATGCTAATATTACGTCCATAATAAAAAATCAGTTTAAGAGTTTCGACCTTGCTTTTGACCCCGAATCAAATAATGAGTTCATTTTTCAGAGCTTGATACAAAAATTTAACTATTTATTTATTATGAAATATTCTATACAGAGGAAAGGAGGCAGACAATGTTTGAAAAATTAGAAAGTCGATATTTCTTTTCTGGAGAAATTCTTCTATTGAATGAGTTACATATAGGGAGTGGAAGGGGGGATGGAAAAACCGATGCACTCGTTATACGAGATCATATAGGTAGACCTTTTATTCCAGGCTCATCCCTCCGGGGAGTATTGAGGTCAACCATAGAAAGGATAGCATTATCTATCGGACTCAATCCATGTCTTTTAATAGATGATAATCCTTGTGTTACTACTTATAAACCACTCCAGGAAAAGTTCAAAGAGTTAGATGTTTCTGATATTCCGGCTTTTTTATCTGATATTTCAAAGGTCTGTCCTGTTTGTCAGTTATTTGGCTCAACAGTTGTAGCATCCAGGATAAAGATTACTGATTTGCCACTTTTAGATAATAATTTTAAATTTGGTGTTAGAGATGGTGTGGCGATAGACAGAGATACAGAAACGGCAAAAGAAGGGGGTAAATTTGACTTTGAGACGGTTTCAAAACAAAGCAAATTTAAATTCGAGTTAATCGGAGAAAATTTAAAACCAGGTCATATAGCATTGTTGGCAATAGGCATTCAAGAATTGACAGATGGAAATTTTTGGCTGGGCGGTAATACAGCAAGAGGATTGGGTAAATGTAAGCTTGAAGAACTTGAAATAAAATATTTTGAAGGTGCTGATGGATTAAAAAAATATTTAATTGATAAAGAAAACGGGCTTGATCATTTGGATAATAGCGATTTTTTTCATTCAATAAGTAGACTTTTTAAGAATTTAAAGGTGGTATAACATGCTAAAAAAGATGCTGAATGAAGCAACAATTACATTTCAAATAGAAGCGACCGGGCCAATTTTAATAAAGGATGGAGAGACTGATGAAGAGATGAGAGTAAGAAAGCAGATAGATAAAAGCTCTCCTAATATGAGGTTTGTGGTGGATGCAAATGAAGAGATTTTTATTCCCGGTAGCTCTATCAAGGGGGTTTGGCGTAGTTGGTGTGAAAAGATTGCAAGGACAATTAGTGAAGATAATTCCCCCCTTTCTTGTGATCCTTTTGATGATGAGATTACATCCAGACATTTATCGTGCTCAAAGCGACTGGAGAAAAAAGATTCATCCAGTATTTATGCTCTTTCCTGTCCAATTTGCAAACTTTTTGGAAATACTTCGCTGGGAAGCAGGATAAGAATTTCAGATGCATATCTATCAGATAACGGAAATAAAACTCGTGATAACTTGTCAATGAGGGATGGTATTGGTATAGACCGTTTTACGGGAGGTGTAAGTAGCGGAGCTAATTTTAAATATCAATATGTTATGGGAAGAACATTTAAGACAGAGGTGCAAATTCGAAATTTTGAGTTATGGCAATTGGGATTACTTGCGTTTTTGTTTAGGGATTTTGAGGAAGAACTTGTCCCAGTCGGATTTGGAAAGACGAGGGGACTTGGCAGGGTAAAAGGAACCGTGGATTCCTTGAACCTAATCTATTATGGATTAAATAAGCCACAGGTTGATAAGTATACAAATAGGACAGAGATACCGGGAGTTGGAAATTTATACAACGATAATGACAAAGATAACTATTGTTTTGCTGACGAATTACCACTTAACGATGTTGAATTTACCAAATGTAATGAGGATAATCCGATTAAATTAATTCTAAAATTCGATGCAACTCAGGCCAGATCACTATTCGACAAAACAGCACCTTACTGGGCTGGAGGAGAAGGGGATGGCTATTATCTAAAAATCCAGTCTATACGTGAGAACATTATTCAGAAAAAAATTGATGAGGGTATAGATGTCTGAAATTGGGTATAGGTATAATGTCCGTGAAGACGAATTGGATGAACTGATTGAAAACGCTGATCTTGAGAATCCAGTAGCTATACTTGAAAAGTTGTTTTGTCTGGAAGGAGAAGAACCGGCCTTTTTAGATTATCTCAGCAATCTTGAGAAGATGGTTTCAGATTGGGATAAGGGAAGAGTATTTGACCTGAACTCAGAAATACGCTGGGAAAGAACCGGAGATAATTTTCATGTACTGTGGATAACACACAATGAGAACATCACTGGTGACTGGGAAAAAGAATCACTTACGTTCAAAGGTAAAAAAAGAAAGATTTTGCTGTGGGGTAAGAGAATAGACAATGAAAACGAGTGGTATGAAAAGCAAATTCCTAAAATTCTAAAATATCCTGCAAAAGGTAATGGGCAACAGGTATATCTTGAAGTTTCTGAATATACTATGCCGAATAATTCATCTGTGTATCGATTTAAGGAGTTGGTAGCTGAATGAGCTTTGCGAATCCATATAATTTTGTTGCTATTAATGAAGAAAAAATTTTCAGGGAAAAGGATTGGGTAATGCATGAAAAATTTTCATGTCACAGCGGGAAACTTGTATGTGATATACATTTAATTAGCAATTTCATAACAGCAGGAACAAATAACATCAGGAAGAAAAAACAGTTACTAATCAATAGGAAAGCTGGTATTCAAGCTTCATCACTAAAAGGCATGCTGAGAGCAACTGCCGAGGCAATATCAAATTCTTGCATTTCTTTAATGTCCAGTTCTCATGAATGTCTTGTAAATGAAAATGCCCTTATAAAATCATGTAACGTCGATAATGGACTATGTATTTGCTGTAGACTTTTTGGGACAACTGCAAAAGAAGATAAAACAAATGAAGAATCTTTTACATTTAATGGTAAAATTAGATTGTCTGATGCAGAATATATTGGGTATAATGATAAAGGTAATATTAAAACTGGAGTAGATCCATTTTCAATAAAATATCTTAAAAATCATTTATTAAGTTCACCTAAAACTCAACATGAGAGCTTTTATTTAAATGGTACAAAAATTAAGGGCCGGAAATTTTATTATCATCAAAAATCAGATAAACTTCTGGATTCCTATGAAAGAGATACAGCTGAGGTCACATTGATTAAAGAAGGAGCTGTTTTTCAATTCACTCTTACATTTGAGAATCTTACTGAAGAAGAATATGCTCTTCTCCTCTGGACACTTGAACTTGAGCCAGGGCTTGGTCACAAGATTGGAATGGGTAAACCTATTGGACTTGGAAGTTGTGAGATAGAAATAACAGAATTAAAGGAAATCTCTGAAAAACGTTATCATTCCATAGCTGAAAAAGATAAATGGATAATCTATGGAAATGATAACTTTAAAAATAGAATAAACGATATTAGAAAATGCTGGAGTACAGGAATACCAGAAGATTTACAATGTATCTTAAAACTGGATAATGGGTTTACAGAGGTAAGGTATCCTGATCATAATAAAAATGAATTTCAGAAATACAAAGAACTTCATCTTCCATGTGAAGAATTTTGACAATTAGATGAGATGGGAGAATAGCAGGACCAATTAACGGAAAATAATAAATAGGCTTCAATTGAAACTGTGCAATATTTTCAAACGCATGGGAATATAGAATGAAAAAGTAGAGGCATTCATTTATGACAAAATTAATATTAACAACCACTGGAACGTCAATTATCACAAAAAAATTATTTCCACCGCAATTCAAAAGTGAAATTACTTCAATAGAAGAAGGAAAAAGGCCCCGTCAATATGAAAACTGCGTAAATGGAACTGTTAATAACTTAAGAAATGTCTTTCAGCAGAATTTGCCAAAGGAATTTCTTTCTGCAGAATTGGCATCTCTTAGGGTATTTAAATCAAATGAAAATCTTAATGAGAATGATGTAATTGTACTTTTAGCTACAGACACGTTAGATGGAAAATTTTGTGCTGAGGTAATAAAAAAAGTTTTGGAATCACCAAAGTGGTGTAATATCGAAGGTCCGTTCACAATTAAGGGATTTAAAACAGACGTGATTCAAAATGAGAATATTGCAGGAGACTTTGTTAATGCAGGACTTAACAACTTGAAAGAAGAAGTAGAAAGAATTTTAAGATCAAAAACTTTTGATACAACATACTTTAATATTACCGGCGGATTTAAGGGCATAATCCCCTTTGCTACGATTCTAGCTTTTGAAAAAAAGATGTCTCTGATGTATTTATATGAGACTAGTAGTGATTTGATTATTATTGATCCACCCCAAGATTTTTTTTGTTCATTTAAAGAAATGGAGGACTCAACTTCAAGAATTACTTCAGAATTAGGGCATATATAATATCAACATATGAAATAGATGATATAGAACAACTTAAATTTCAGAAAATTGTGTAAATTAATTGCATTTTCTGATAAAATTTAGTATTTTCAATATAGATATATGACACAAAATGAACAACATGAAGAACTAAAAAACTTTGAAAAACGCATACACGTAAGGGTTGATAACAACATAAACAAATTTCATGAAATTAATTTAAAATATATTGATATAATACAAGCTAATTGTAATAAGTTGCAAAAATATAAATTATTTATTGAAATTGAAGGACTTCAACTAAGATGGTGGGAATCTTACATAACGGTAAAATGTCATCTAAAACGACTTGCCTGTGAAAATACATGTAATGATAAAAAAATAAATGAAGAAGCTTTTTACGAGTGGCTTAAAATATGTGTTAATTCTAAAAAGGAGCCAAATTATGATTTTTATCTTGAAAAAAAAGGATTTGATAAAGAAGTTGAAGTAAAACAAATATTATTCGAGGATAATGGAACAGATGATATACGTGAAATTTTTAAAGATGATAACGGACAGATTCGTGATGAGTGGCAAATTCGTTTAAAAACAATTGCTTCCTGGTTTCTTAAAAGATATGATTTGTCTACAGCAATGAAAATTTTAAATAGCTGTGATAAAAGCAGACTTGATAAAATAAACCTGATTTTACCCCGCTTATTGGTAGCTATTTTTATTGGTTTTTTGCCTTTGATATTTAATCAGGGAACATGGGAGTTAGCACTAAACTTGGGACTATGGTGGGTTATTCTTATTAGCTCTCTATTAATTGCTATTTCCATTTTTTATTTTCAATTTGAATGCTACAATATAACTCGCAACAAAAAGACTGCCAAAAAGAGGGGATTATTTGTAGGTATTTATGGTCTCGTGATAAGTCTTTTTTTTTCCATAATAATCGTTATTAGTAAGGGTGAATTTTTTGTTGGATATGATTACAAAACAAGAGGATTGAATGTATTGGGACGTATAATATTTCTTGAGGATATTCTATTTATTCTAATCTTCGCCTCCGCTGCTCTTCTCATCGGCATTTTCATTCAGATATTCTGGGAGGAGAAGACAATCACCGAATCATTATAAAAAGAATATTGATCAAAATAATACTTTAAATTTTGCCAACATTTTATTGAAGTACCTGACATTTCAACTCTCTGTAAAATGTTTTAATCCCCAAAAACGGGTCTATACTATTTTCACTGATAAGTGAGCCTCTGGCAAAATGGATATAACAGCTTTGAAATGCCAATAAACACCTAGAAAGTGTCAGTTTTTCTAAAATTTCATTATATGGGTTTGGATTGAGGGTATTTCAGGCAATTTTTGATACAATATATGCACAAACTCAATAGAATTAATTCAACTGTATCGAAATGTATTTATGATAGGTGCTAATGAATACGTTACGATTAGATCCTATTTTTTGTTATTTTTGGATTTTTAGCAATAATATGTACCTAAACAACTGTAATAGTTAGAATTTACTTAGAATTTCAATTGAAGGATTTGTAAATGAATTTTTTATAAATACACGCCTTAAATACCTCATAAATCAAAAAATAACGAATATACTCTGGAATGCCAGAGCCTCAAGTAGTAAAGAAGTAGCAAGGTATATAATAAGTTTCAATCCCCTAAAACGGGTCTATGCTATTTTCACCATTAATGTGATGGGCTCCACAAGAGATACCGTACAAAGGTTTCAATCCCCTAAAACGGGTCTATGCTATTTTCACTAGTGAGATTGTTGAATTATTTAAGGAAGAGAATATAACTGTTTCAATCCCCTAAAACGGGTCTATGCTATTTTCACCTTCTTTTTGCTCGGAGAATGGTCCCTACGCTTTCCTTGTTTCAATCCCCTAAAACGGGTCTATGCTATTTTCACAGCAGAAGGAAGTTGTCGGTTAGTGAGGAAGAACCTCTAGGTTTCAATCCCCTAAAACGGGTCTATGCTATTTTCACAATAACTCCGATCTGGATAGAAGTTTTAAACGAAAAAATGTTTCAATCCCCTAAAACGGGTCTATGCTATTTTCACCGCTCCAAGATGCGGAGCGGGTATTTGAAAGCCTTGTTGATGATGTTTCAATCCCCTAAAACGGGTCTATGCTATTTTCACGGAAAGACCATAATTTTTCCATAGTCGAACAACATTTTAACTGTTTCAATCCCCTAAAACGGGTCTATGCTATTTTCACTCCGGATAAATGGGTCATGGCAAAAAAGATTAACCTATCGTTTCAATCCCCTAAAACGGGTCTATGCTATTTTCACTTTGTCGTTAGTATCACTTTCATTTTTGTTTATTGGAATGTTTCAATCCCCTAAAACGGGTCTATGCTATTTTCACTGTCTTCGCATCTCTTGTGCCACATAGTTGCCACTAGGAATCGCGTTTCAATCCCCTAAAACGGGTCTATGCTATTTTCACAAGAAGATATTTTAAAACAAATAGGTATCATAAGAAGTGTTTCAATCCCCTAAAACGGGTCTATGCTATTTTCACTGCAAGGCTACTGATAGCGAAAAATAAAAACCAGAAAAATAGCTTTTATTTCCCATTTAACAACCAAATATCACCCCTTTTAATATATAGACTTTTCGAAAATAAAATGGTTGGCGATAACCTCCAATATATCACCAAAAAACACCCCCATTTCCACTGCAAAAACACCCCAATAGTGCCGCCGCATTCTGGCGATAGCCTCCCGGGTTTTTCCCACCTCTGGAGGTTATCGCCAAATTCACAAAACACCACCTAACGATAACATCCAAAATTACCTCTAAACCAGATGAAACATAACCTCTTCAGTTACCTCCCCACTCCCCAGCAAAACCATCTTCTTCAAACATGCCTCACAAATTTGAAAAAACTTATACTATCACTCCCTTCAGTAAAAGGTGAAAGCATAACAACAAGTTTATCCAGTGTCTTTGCATCAACCAGGCATTCGAACACACTATACTGAACCTTCACTCCATGATCTAATAGTATATTTGCCACCTTTTTCCGCAATCCATCATCGGAAATGTCGTAAGAAATTACTACAAACACCATTTACCGCACCAGAAATGGTTGATATTCTTCCCTGTTAAGGATTGCCCGCTCCATATTCAAGACCTGCCTCTGGAAAAGCTCAGCAATTCCCGTTATGGTTGTAAACGCATGCAAGCGAAGGTTTGTTTACTTACCATTTCGTAAACATTTTATGGTATTGCATGCTTCTACTCGCTACATCACAAGGTAAATCAAAGACGAGCGGCGGTATAATTTCAGACAGCTTGGATGAAAACAAAATAAGAGACCGGGAATTGCTGGGAAAAGCTTACGGTAACTGGTATTAGAATTTTCGTCTCAGTCCAGGAAAAGCTTTTCCATCCGCTCTTCATAGGCTGTGAGAAAACGCTTGAATGCTTCCCTGTTCAAGAAAAAGGCACCATTGTTTTCCTTGTGGAAATCATCTTCTTTTATGCTTTCCGTGTTTACCAGGGTCTGGACAAGTCCATCAATCACAGGATGGCGGAACTCCTCTACCAGATCCAGGGGGAGAGACTGTCTGCCATATCTCAAACGCCTCTCGCCATTTCATGTAGGCAGGGTAAACTCCCCTCGTCATCCGTACACAGTCACATCCGGTATAGTCTCTTTGATCTCCACCAGTGATTGGGCCAACACATAGATCAGTACGCGCTCTTTCACGCACACAAGTGTGAGGCGCACGCAGTCTGACTGCACCAAACAGTACATATGAGCCTTAATAATACAATCTTTCAATCCCAGGTACTTTATCGAAACCACCATCGAATGAATAGAGTTTAGTGATTCCAAATTGGTGCATTGTTGCAACAATAGAGGCATCTGTTATAGATAGTCCCTTGTACTTCATGAAAATATCATACGTTTGTTCCAGTAACTGATCAGTCATATGTATAATCTTTATTCGTTCATGTTCTCTAAATAACTTCAGTGTTGCTAATGCAGTATCAAAACCACCTTTTCGCAATAGGAAATTCACCGTCTCTAAAACAACAAAATCATTGATGTGAACAATTTTTTTAGAGTTTTCTACAAATTGTCTGATTATTTTATTTGATTGATCATGCCACTGGTCGTTTTTTAGTTTTGCCCCGATCCATACCACACTGTCTATAAATACTATCATATCACCAAATCGTGGTCGTGTACGGCATCTGTTTTATCTATCTCAACTGGGGTGGAAAGCCACTCTTTCAACAAAATATCTGATTTTCTTTTTCGATTTTTAATAGTTTCTAATATTTTGTGTTCATTTTTTGCTGAAAGATCAATAATTATATCAAGTAATTCTTCGACCGGGATTTTAATTTCATCTTTGGCAAGTGATTCCTGTATTTCTCTCAAATGGACATTATTTATCGCAACATTTTTTATTGATTCCATTAAAATCACCTTAAATGTTTCAATTATTATGTGAATTTTAGTATTTAAATAGTTTTCTCGGGATTGAGCCTTGCACACAAATCAATTTTCTCATAACTGAACCAAATAATGAAATATCAAACTTTCACATCCTGGGAACGTTCTTAATCATATTGATCGTGCCAATGTTTCAATCCCCTAAAACGGGTCTATACTATTTTCACCATCTGGTAGTAGTGCTTCCAGATGGATCAATGGTATTGGTTTCAATCCCCTAAAACGGGTCTATACTATTTTCACTCGGACAGGCTTGTTTTTCTTCCTGTAAAGAAAGCAATGTTTCAATCCCCTAAAACGGGTCTATACTATTTTCACAGAAAATAGTTATTGGACTTCAGATTATACTTCAATGTTTCAATCCCCTAAAACGGGTCTATACTATTTTCACATTGGGACAATCTTATATAACAGATAAGGGAACTGAAATGTTTCAATCCCCTAAAACGGGTCTATACTATTTTCACCAGGGCGGCAAGAAAGTGTTTAGAATGTGGAGCACAAAATGTTTCAATCCCCTAAAACGGGTCTATACTATTTTCACAATTTGAGTGGGGTCCTCTTATATGGTGTGAGGATTCAGAAGTTTCAATCCCCTAAAACGGGTCTATACTATTTTCACGAGAAGTATATCCTCAGCGAGATCGCTCCGAATGTCTTTGTTTCAATCCCCTAAAACGGGTCTATACTATTTTCACAAAAATCATTTTGGTCTGAATGTTTCTCAATTTAAATTGTTTCAATCCCCTAAAACGGGTCTATACTATTTTCACGGCGAGGCAAAGGAGATAAAATATTATGGAGAAAGTTGTTTCAATCCCCTAAAACGGGTCTATACTATTTTCACAGTGCAGACAACCTCAGGATGGCTACGAAACTGATCTGTTTCAATCCCCTAAAACGGGTCTATACTATTTTCACTCATGCGGATATATTCAATATCTCTGATGCCGATATGTTGTTTCAATCCCCTAAAACGGGTCTATACTATTTTCACTGCAAGGCTACTGATAGCGAAAAATAAAAAACAGTATTATTGCTTTTATTTCCCATTTAACAACTAAATATCACCCCTTTTAATATATAGACTTTTCGAAAATAAAATGTTTGGCGATAACCTCCACTTTACCACCAAAAAAAACCACCATTTCCACTGCAAAAACACCCCCATAGTGCCGCCGCATTCTGGCGATAGCCTCCCGGGATTTTCCCACTTCCCGAGGCTATCGCCAAAATCACAAAACACCACCTGACGACAACATCCAAAATTACTCCTAAACCAGATGAAATAAAACCTCTTCAGTTACCTCTCCACTCCCCAGCAAGACCATCTTCTTCAAACATGTCTCACAAATCTGGTAAAACCTTATACTATCACTCCCTTCAGTAAAAGGTGAAAGCATAACAACAAGTTTATCCAGTGTCTTTGCATCAACCAGGCATTCGAACACGCTATACTGAACCCTCACTCCGTGATCTAATAGTATATTTGCCACTTTTTTCCGTAATCCATCATCGGAAATGTCATAAGAGATTACTACAAACACCATTTAACGCACCAAAAATGGTTGATATTCTTCCCTGTTGAGAATTGCTCTCTCCATATTCACGACCTGCCTCTGGAAAAGCTTACGGTAACTGGTATTAATATTTTCGTCTCTGTCCAGGAAAAGCTTTTCCATCCGCTCTTCATAGGCTGTGAGAAAACGCTTGAATGCTTCCCTGTTCAAGAAAAAGGCACCATTGTTTTCCTTGTGGAAATCATCTTCTTTTATGCTTTCCGTGTTTACCAGGGTCTGGACAAGTCCATC
>Ga0255367_1173_pt1 | contig 14610 bp, 8 predicted proteins | sample ANMaggSeSYBR01D8_FD_182098 | JGI IMG/M metagenome (GOLD analysis project Ga0255367, IMG submission 182098) | Sediment cell enrichment communities from methane seep in Santa Monica Basin, California, United Staets - ANME aggregate JGI... | ecosystem: Environmental > Aquatic > Marine > Cold seeps >... | reverse complement strand
TATTGAATGGACAGAATCCACGTGGAATCCCATTACAGGCTGTTCTAAGATAAGCCAGGGATGTAAAAACTGATAGGACTTGCGGGACATCCTATAATCCTTCTGTCAAGCATAAGGTGTGCGTTTTCAATAAACGAATTTTATCCTGCAAACAGGGGATGTTAAGAAAAAAGATTTAATAAATGCTCCTTTTACGCAACTTCATCCGCAGGACATCAAGGGTGTTTTTAACCCAACTGAAATAGATGAAATTCTGGATATGACATATAAACTTGTAGCTTAGATTAAAAAGTGACTAAAGTTTGAAGTGAACTAAAATGGCATTACCGATAAACATAGACAATTTATTGACAGGCCAGATTGTTGAATGGGAACGGCTGGAATTCAAGGCCGGATGGAATCCTGAAAAGATACTGCATACTATCTGCGCTTTTTCCAATGATATTAACAATTGGGGAGGCGGGTACATAATTGTGGGAATTAAAGAGGAAAATGGAAGGCCTGCTTTGCCGCCAAAAGGGTTGATGCCTGAAAAAATAGACACCATTCAAAAAGAGCTGCTAAACCTGTGCAACTTTTTAAAGCCTAATATCTTTCCTGTTGTTGAACCTGTTATATTCAGGAAAAAATATATTCTGATTATCTGGGTGCCGGGCGGCCAAAACAGGCCGTATCAGGCACCAGTGTCTCTTGGTAAAAAAGACAATCAGTATGCTTATTATATCAGAAGATTCTCAAATACCGTAAAGGCAAGGACTGAAGAGCAGAAAGAACTGATTGCCCTTGCAGGAGCCATACCTTTTGATGACCGTATCCATCATTCTTCAGAAATTACCAGTCTGAAGCTGACGCTTATACAGGCATTTTTAAGCGAAGTCGGAAGCGAACTATACAAACAGTCTGCGGACATGCCTTTTGAGCAGCTTTGCAAACAGATGATGATTATTGAAGGCACAAGTGAATATATAAAACCGCGTAATGTGGGGTTGCTGTTTTTTAACGACCTGCCGCAGAAGTTAATTCCCCTGTCCCAGATTGAAGTGGTACAGTTCCCGGAAACGCCTGGAGATGATAGGCTTGATGAAAAAATATTTCAAGGCCCGATACACCAGCAGGTTCGTGATGTGCTGACCTATCTGAAAAATGTAATCTTAAAAGAGTATGTTCGGAAAGTGCCTGATCAGGCAGAGGCGATTCGATATTTCAATTATCCCTATGTTGCTCTTGAGGAAAGCATTGTCAATGCCATGTACCATAGAGGGTATGATATTAGGGAACCTGTAGAAATCAGAATTCATCCGGACAGGATAGAGATCCTGAGTTTTCCGGGACCTGACCGGTCAATCAAACAGTCTGATATTGCAAAAGGAAAACTTGTTGCCCGAAGATACCGCAACCGAAGGATCGGCGAGTTTTTCAAAGAACTGAAGATGACCGAAGGAAGATGTACCGGAATACCCAAAATAATCAGAGCCATGAAAGCAAACGGTTCGCCGCCACCGTTGTTTGAAACTGATGATGACAGAAGTTATTTTTTGACAACTTTAAAAATTCACCATCAATACATTAAACAACTAAAGGGGAATAAAGAAGCTTTTATCCAACCAAAGTCGCAGATAGAGTCGGGGGTAGAGTCAGGGGTAGAGTCAGGGGTAGAGTCAGAGCCATTAAGGATACAGATATTGCATTTGTTGAAGAAAAAAGAGCATTCAAAAAAAGAAATGGCCATCTCTTTTGGCCATAAAAAAACCTATCGTCATCTTGATGAAACCGTTAGAAGTCTGGTTGAAGCTCAAATGATTGCCTATACAATCCCAAACAAACCTCAAAGTCGTCTGCAAGAATACCGACTGACAGATAAAGGAAGGAAATGGCTGGAAGCGCTATATAGAGTGAAAAATAAGTATCAAGGGGTCGCAACATAAGTACCGCGTTTACACTCTTGACAATAAAGGACGGGCGAAAGGGTAACAGTTCGGCCTTTTTTAAAAAAATGGCAAAAGTTCACCACGGAACAACACGGAGTTTCACTGAAAATTGCAAACAGAGACGTTCGCTAATGATGAGAAGAGTGTTTTGATAATTCAGTGTAATTCCGTGAAAATCCGTGGTGAACTATTACAAATAAGGAAATAATATATATGATCATTAAAGAAGCAATTGAGGTTCTTAAAATAGAGGCAGAGGGCATACTTGGATTGACAGAGAGAATTGACGACAATTTCTCCAAGATGGTGGAACTTATCTTCAATTCAAGCGGTCGTGTAATAATAGGTGGTATCGGCAAATCCGGAATAGTTGGTAGAAAGATCGTAGCCACACTTAACAGCACTGGTACAAGATCAATATTTTTACATCCTGTTGAAGCCATGCACGGAGATCTTGGCATGGTATGTCAGGATGATATATTTATTGCTCTTTCCTACAGCGGTGAAACCGATGAGCTTAATATCCTTTTATCAAGCATATGCAAGATAGGGTGCAAGGTTATAGCTTTTACAGGGAATATACATTCAACCCTGGCAAAACACAGTGATATAGTAATTAACGTTGGTGTCGAAAAAGAAGCATGCCCTTTAGGCCTTGCGCCTACTGCCAGCACAACCGCCATGCTTGCAATGGGGGATGCGCTTGCTGTTGTTCTCATTAATAAAAAACATTTTAAACCCAGCGATTTCAAAAAAATTCATCCAGGAGGCATATTGGGCCGGCGGCTTTCAAGTAAAGTTAAAGATATCATGTTAACAGGAGAGGCTGTACCAAAAGTTTTCGCTGGAACAAGCATGGAAATCGCCATAGATGAAATCAATCGTCTTGAACTGGGAACAACTCTTGTAATAACAAAAGATAAAATCCTTACAGGTATAATAACCGATGGTGATATAAGGCGTATTATTGCAAATAAAAAAAACATTTTTGAACTTGCAGTCGAAGATGTTATGACAAAAAATCCACGAACTGCCGGCCCTGATTCTCCGGCTTATGATGCACTTAATATAATGGAACAGTATCAGATAACTATCCTCCCAATAACTAATTCAATTGGAAAAATTGAGGGTATTTTGCATCTCCACGATATATTAGGTAAAGGTGATTTTAAATTTAATGGTAAGTAAAAAAATTGGCAACTGTGAACTGTGAACCGTAAACCGTGAACTGTAAACTTTTAAATTATTGAGGTTGATTATGGATTATAATTCCATTGACGCAGAAATAGAGACCTTAGGTGAGCCGAAAATATTATCACCGATCAGCAGATGGGAAAAAAGCGCAAAAAGTCAAAATTTCGTTTCCGATAATGACAAGGTATTAATAGACGTAAAATTTGAGAGGCTTATAAAGACTTTCAAGGCAGGGGAAATACCCACATCATTTGAAATGGCTGGTCCCAGAAGCAAAATATTTTTCGATCCCGGCAAATTAAGGTGTGCAATTGTAACATGTGGCGGGCTATGCCCTGGTCTTAATGATATAATTCGTTCAATAGTTTTGGAACTTCATTACAGTTACGGGGTCCGAGATATCTATGGTATAAAATACGGCCTCCAGGGTTTTATTCCAAAATACGGCCACGAGATAATGGATCTTAAGCCTGAATCAGTTGTCAATATACTTGAAATGGGTGGTTCAATCTTAGGGTCTTCAAGAGGAGCGCAGTCAATAAAGGAAATTGTCAATACCCTTCAGAAAATGAACATAGGCATCCTTTTTATGATCGGGGGCGATGGAACACTTATGGCTGCAACCAAGATAATCAATACCATAACAAAAATGGGCCTGAAAATAAGTGTCATTGGAATACCGAAAACAATAGATAATGATATTTATATGGTATCAAGAACTTTCGGCTTTGATACTGCTGTTGAAATGGCCACACAGGCTATCAGGGGAGCCCACAATGAAGCTACAGGATATCCAAACGGAATAGGACTTATAAAACTTATGGGAAGGTATTCCGGTTTTATAACGGCAACAAGCGCCCTCGCTCAACAGAATGTAAACTTTGTGCTCATACCGGAAGTCGATTTTGATCTTGAAGGGCCAAAAGGTTTTTTAAACGCGCTTGAAAAGCGTATCCATCTCAGGAAACATGCTGTAATACTAGTGGCTGAGGGAGCAGGCCAGAAGTTTTTTGAAATCAATAAAAGTGAACGTGATGAATCAGGAAACATCAGGCTCAAGGATATAGGGCTGTTTTTAAAAGACAAAATAATATCTTATTTCCAATCCAGAAACATTAATCTATCACTTAAATATATTGATCCCAGTTATATGATAAGGAGTCTGCCGGCAAATGCCAATGACCATGTTTTTTGCAGCTTTCTGGGACGTGATGCCGTTCATGCCGGCATGGCAGGAAAAACGAGAGTTCTAATCGGCCACTGGAACAACTATTTTGTTCATATCCCAATGGGTGCCTCAGCCGGCAAGCGAAAAAAAATTGATCCAAACGGTAAATTGTGGCTAAGTGTGCTTCATGCAACAGGGCAAAGTTCATTTAAAAATGACTAACCGTTTACGGTTGTCAGTTTACGGTTTACGGTTTTTTAATGAACCATGCACCAACTGCAGCCTTTTAACCGTGAACTGTGAACCGACAACCGTTACTATTCCAGCTCAACAAATTTATTACCCTTAATTTTAAGAAGATAAAGATCTTTCTTAAGCTCCCCGTTATTATCAAATGAAGTAAGACCTGTCACCCCCTGAAAATTACTAAGTTTCATTAGCTCATTTTTTACTGCGCTTCTGAATCGGACATCCGGACGGCTGACTATCTGAAACAACATCATTGCGGTATCATAAGCTACAGCTTCTATAAAATCGGGCTTCTCCCTGAAAGTCTTCTCAAAAGTCCTAACAAAATCTCTCACCTTTTCTGAAGAGCTTTCTGCAAAAAAGATATCGGGCATTATGGCATTCTGTACATATTGGCGCGCCATTTTGATTAAAATGTCTGAATGCCATAGATTGGTACCAAAAAGATATACATTATCAACATCATAAAATGACAACTGAGGAATAATAAGTCCTGCTCTTTTCGGTGAGTCAGGAATAAATATAGCATCAAAATCAATAACAGGCTTTGGCTCATCATCCTCTATAAGTTCCTCATCCTCCACAGAGCCCTCTTCCTCTATGGGCTCATCAGCCTTATTTTCATCCTTAACTTCTTCAAATTCATCGCTTTTATCTTCGCCTTCAATCAGCTCGTCTGTATTTTTTAGATCCTCCGGCAATTCATAGTAAAGCCCCACAAGTTTCTTTATTGGATCAGCAAAATCAGCGCTGTCAATCTCGTACGATTCAACCCCGACTACTTTCCCGTCATAAGCCATAACTTCATCCCAGAAAAGATTCATAAACACTTTACCATAATTTTCATTCGGATAAAGGATTGCAAAATTTTTCAGCTCAAGCTCTTCAATTGCATAAGAAACAATTGTTTCAACCTGCATTTTGGGGGTAAAAAAATTTCTGAAAACATAATCTCCGGTATCAGCGATATTATCTTTCTGGGTTATAGCAACTATAGGGATCCCCCTGCTTTGTGCTTCTAAAGCCGCAGACTCAGCAGTAAAAATTGGTCCGATAATCGCTGCAACATGCTCTTCAAACAACTCATTTACTGCATTGACAGCAACATCCGGATCAGAACCTGTATCCTTTATTATTATTTTAACAGACTGCCGATCTCCCTGAGCACAAAATTGCCCAAGTGCAAGTTCAATTCCTCTCAATGCCTTGACGCCAAAATCTTTGTAATAACCGCTAAGAGGAAGCAAACAACCTATGGTATAGCGGCTGTAAACAGCCTTTGCGCTGAGTTCTTCTATAATCTTTTTCGCCCGCCCAACATAATTATGCTTAGGGAACCTGTCGACAAAGTAGGAAAGCATCATTGCAGCGTCATCATATTGCTCCTCTTCAGCCTTTTTAAGGCCGTACAGATACATAAGCATACCTGCAGGCGGTTTATATCCCATGTATTTTACAATGGACATAATATCTGTCTTATCAAGCTGTACGACTGTCTCCTTAAGTTTCGAAATAACTGTCTCTCTTTCCGGATCTTTTGACTTCTCAAATGCTAATGTATAAAAATGCAAAGCATCCAGCGGTGAACCGATTGCAATATAAGTATCACCCACAAGAACATACATTCTCAGAATGTGAATCCTGGATACAATTTTTTCCAGAACGCTGTCAGCTTCCCTTATTACTCTTTCGTATTTACCCTCATTATAAAATGTAACCAGCCCTTCAACTCTTGCATCAGGCACAAAAGAGCTGTCAGGATATTCAACAATCAAACGTTTATAGCTATCACGCGCTTCTGCATAATCTCCAAGCGCTGTATAAATTGCCCCTGTTTTTATGAGCGCAGCATCGGCAAGAGGTCTGTCAGGAAATCTGAAAAGATACTCATTATAAGCATTAAGGGATTCCTCGTATGATTCAGCCTGATACAATTTTTCTGCTTTTGAAAACAACTCATCCCCAGGGCCAGGCTTGACAGGAACAGGCAAAAAAATATCTTTTAACCCGCATGAGCATAAAAACAGGACTGCTATTAGAACAAAAATTAAATTTATTTTTCTCATAACTCAAAATTGACCGCTTCGAAAAAAGGTAATAATTCAGACACAAAGGCACAAAAGCATGTAAGTAGTCGAATAGGGGTGCAATACAAAAAAGTTACATCATTGGTGATAATATCTTTAGCCATTGAACATACTGATTTAATGTCGAATGTCAAACAGGGAATGTCGAATTACGAAGTTTTGTTCTTGTTTTGTTTGACAATATCTGTGCTTGTTACAAAAATTGAGATCAATTGAATGACTTAAAAAACCTATATCAAATGGCAGAATTCCTTCCTTCGACATTCATTATTCCCTGTTCGACATTAGATATTCAAAAAAGCTACCCATTTAATGTCTTATATCTTATCACTTTTTTATATTGCACCCGTCGAATAGTCAGCCACTCAATCAATATCAAATTATTGCAAGAATTACAATCAACTCGTTAAATTCCCCACAACCTTCAGCCTTCAGCCTATCCACCTGAGTAGTTACAAAAAAATTTAAATGGAAGTTGTCATTCATAACAATAAGGTGTATAGCTCGATGCAAAAAAATGCACGTACCACATCTGAAATAGTTTGGCCAGAATATTTCATAAATAATACCGAAAGTTATGTAGCTGTTAAACGGTTTACAGTTTACAGTTTACGGTTTACGGTTGATTAAAACATAAAAATGTGAACTGTAAACCGACAACTGACAACCGTGAACTGTTACAATCAAAGGAGTTTCTATGCCCAGACGTAACGACATCAATAAAATATTAATTATCGGTTCAGGCCCAATAATAATCGGCCAAGCATGCGAGTTTGATTATTCAGGCACGCAGGCATGTAAGGCTTTGCGAAGCCTCGGCTACGAGATAGTACTGGTGAACTCGAATCCTGCGACTATAATGACAGACCCTGGAACTGCCGACGTAACTTATATAGAACCTCTCAACCTTAAAGTATTAACGGAGATTATTGAAACTGAACGTCCGGATGCTTTACTGCCTAACCTGGGTGGCCAGACAGGACTTAATCTTTCATCCGAGCTGGCAAAAGCGGGCGTTCTTGAAAAATACGGCGTTAAGGTCATCGGGGTTAACATTGACGCCATTGAGCGCGGGGAAGACCGTACAGCCTTTAAGGAAACCATGAATCGACTCGGGATTGAAATGCCGAAAAATCAGACCGCTAACAGCGTCGAGGATGCGGAAAAAGTTGCAGAAAAACTTGGTTACCCTGTTGTAATACGTCCGGCATACACCATGGGAGGAACAGGAGGCGGTCTTGTTTACAATGTTGAAGAACTTCGTACAATAGCGGCTCGCGGCATAGCTGCAAGTATGGCAAATCAGATTTTGGTCGAAGAATCTGTGCTGGGCTGGGAAGAACTTGAACTGGAAGTTGTACGTGATTCCAAGAATCAGATGATCACAGTATGTTTCATAGAAAATGTCGACGCAATGGGCGTTCACACAGGGGATTCATTCTGCACAGCACCAATGATGACAATCGCTCCTGAACTTCAGAAACGTCTTCAGAAATACTCCTATGATATTGTTGAGGCAATAGAAGTCATCGGAGGCACCAATATTCAATTCGCACATGATCCCAAAACTGGAAAAGTTGCGGTTATAGAAATCAATCCCAGGACTTCCCGCTCGTCAGCGCTGGCCTCAAAGGCAACCGGCTTTCCGATCGCTCTTATTTCAGCGCTTCTCGCCGGAGGCCTTACTCTTGATGAAATTCCCTACTGGCGGGATGGAACCCTGGACAAATATACTCCATCCGGTGATTATGTTGTAGTTAAATTTGCCCGGTGGGCCTTTGAAAAATTTCCAGGCGTGGAAGATAAGCTCGGTACCCAGATGCGCGCAGTTGGTGAAGTAATGAGCATAGGAAAAAATTATAAGGAGGCTTTTCAGAAAGCTATACGTTCGCTGGAAATTAACCGGTATGGGCTTGGATTTGCCAAAGACTTCAACAATAAATCATTGGACGAATTAATGCATATGCTGAACATTCCTACCAGTGAACGACACTTCATCATGTACGAGGCGCTGCGCAAAGGCGCGGATATCCAAGCTCTTCATGAAAGAACTCACATAAAAGCCTGGTTTATCGAACAGATGAAAGAACTGGTAGAACTTGAAGATAAAATTTTAGAACACAAAGGCCGAATGCTTCCGGACGATCTGCTTTTGCAGGCTAAAAAAGATGGATTTGCAGATAAGTATCTTGCCGGGCTTCTTGACATTCCCGAAAAGGATATCCGTGAAAAACGCATTTCATTGAATCTAATCGAGGCATGGGAACCTGTTCCGGTAAGTGGTGTCGAAGATGCTGCTTATTACTACTCTACCTATAATGCATCCGATAAAGTAAAAGTAAGCGACCGTAAAAAAATTATGGTTTTAGGCGGTGGACCAAACCGGATTGGCCAGGGAATTGAATTTGACTATTGCTGTGTGCATGCGGCTTTTGCCATCCGCGATGCAGGATATGAATCCATAATGGTCAACTGCAACCCTGAAACAGTCTCCACAGACTACGACACTTCGGATAAACTATATTTTGAACCTCTTACAGTAGAAGACGTATTAAGTATTTACGAAAAGGAAAAGCCTGAAGGAGTAATTGTACAGTATGGAGGGCAAACACCGCTGAACATTGCAAACGATCTAGCTGAAGCTGGTGTAAAGATATTAGGCACGTCTCCTGAAGCCATAGATCTTGCAGAAGACCGTGACCGCTTCTACAAGATGATGCGAAAGCTGGGGATTCCAAAGCCCAAATCCGGCATGGCGCATTCATTTAAGGAAGCTTTGGATATTGCAAAAGATATCGGTTATCCTCTTATAGTTCGACCTTCTTATGTTTTAGGCGGACGCGGGATGGAAGTTATACATGACGAAGAAATGCTCAAACATTATATGGCGGCGGCCGTAGATATTTCACCGGAACGGCCTATTTTAATTGACAAGTTCCTTGAAAATGCCATTGAAGCTGAAGCAGATGCAATTTCAGACGGAACTGACGCATTTGTTCCTGCTGTTATGGAACATATTGAGCTTGCAGGTGTGCATTCAGGTGACTCTGCCTGCGTAATCCCGCCCATCAGCATTCCTCCCAAACACATTGAAACTATCTGTGAATACACACGCAAAATCGCTATCGAGCTGAATGTCATCGGGCTTATGAATATCCAGTACGCTATCGCAAATGACACAGTTTACATTCTTGAGGCAAACCCAAGAGCATCGCGGACCGTTCCAATAGTTTCAAAAGTCTGTAATATCTCCATGGCGCGGCTTGCCACACAGATCTTGCTGGGTAAAACAATCTCAGGCCTCGGTCTTAAGCAAAAACAGATCAAACATTTCGGAGTAAAAGAAGCGGTCTTCCCGTTTAATATGTTCCCGGAAGTAGATCCGCTTCTCGGTCCTGAGATGCGGTCAACAGGAGAAGTTCTGGGGCTGGCGGATTCCTTTGGCCTGGCATTCTTCAAATCACAGGAAGCAACACAGTCATCGCTGCCAATTGAAGGAGCGGTTCTGTTTACCATTGCGGAGAAGGACAAGCCAGGTTCGCTGGAAGCTGCAAGGGTCTTCAAGGAACTTGAATTTAACATACTGGCAACAAAAGGGACGCATCAATTCTTTACAGAACATGGAATAGATTCAAAACCTGTCCCAAAACTGGGATATGGCAGACCCAACCTTGTTGATGCAATTAAAAATAAAGAAATTCAGCTCGTAATAAACACGCCGAGCGGGAAACAAAGCAAGACAGACAGTTCCTATATTCGTAAAGCAGCTATTAATTATAAAATCCTGAATATTACTACAATAGCCGCCGCTCTTGCTGCTGCAAGGGGAATTGCTGCTCGAAGGAAAGGACAGTCTAAAGTCAAGTCCCTGCAGAATTATCATGAAGATATTTTATAATTTAAACAACCTCCATGGTTGACGGCGGCTTCTCAGCAATATGATAAGTTACGCTGACAACACCCTGAACTTCTTTTGTAATGCGGTCAGCAAGATAAAACAGGGTTTTGTAATCAACTCTCATTGGGGTAGCGGTACGCGCATCAGTACTTTCCCAGCATCTTATTTCAATCTGTCTGCCGAATTCTCTCATGCCGTTTCGCATACCAGTCACTCGATCCTTATGTAAAATAGCCATATTCTGAAATGAATCCATATCCCCAAAGACATCTTCCATAATAACGGTCGCCTGCCTGACAAGCTCAACATCTTCAGGCGTAACAGCGCCAATAACTCTTGCAGCAAGCGCAGGCCCTGGAAAAGGTGGTCTGTTAAAAATTACTTCAGGAAGTCCGAGGCCTTCAGCAACTTTTCTTACACCATCTTTACGAAGTTGTAATAACGGCTCAATTATTTTGTATCCGAATGTTTCCTGAGGATCAATGCCCAATTGTTCAAAGACATTATGCTGCCTCTTGATACCTGCAACCGTTTCATCAACATCAGTTAATATAGTCCCCTGAAGAAGATGCTTTGCTCCGCTTTCTTTAACAAGTCTCCCAAAAACTTTTTTATAAAAGGTCTGGGTAATGGCTTCTCTTTTTTTCTCAGGATCATCTATGTCTTTCAATGCTGCGAAAAATTCCTGCCTTGCATCAATTATTTCTACATTAACGCCCATTTTGCTGAAGATAGAAACTACTTCTTGCGGCTCATCCTTTCTCATCAAACCATTATCTATAAAATAAGTTTTCAGTTTTTTATCCAGAGCCATATGTCCAAGCAGTGTAACAGTTGAAGAATCAACGCCGCCTGACAGGGCATTAATAGCTGTATCATTACCGACGGCCTCAGATATCCCTGCCGCCTTATCTTTAATAAACTTTTCAATATCCAGATCATTTGCCGTTATTTCACTGATAGACACTGTTTTTCCTCCTTAAGTTGTCGTTTATTGTAGAAAATAAAGATATCTAACCGATATTATAACCTTTTTATGAATTGCATGGGTTCGAGGTATATAGCAGCTATCTTTAACGATTAGCATGACGCGCAAACAAAGGCCGCAGCGCGGCTATTGTTTGTCGCTGTCGATGCTCTTGTTGGCCTCCATCATTGCTGGAACCCACCAGATTATCTGCGCGAGCGCGGCGTCCGCAGTGACGAGCTCTCCAATATATCTCGCTTCAATGCAAGAACCTTCCTTTCTCTCTTGCTTGCGGCAGTGTGATAGTGACGAATGGAAGCTCTCCAATTCTGTACCGGGACAGCGCGCGAGGAACTCGTCAGCATTCTTCAAGTACTCCGCTGCCTTTTGGGCGGCGTGTCCGGTCCAGCCCCACAGCGTGGCAAGACTTGAGTAGAGTCGTACGATTTGTTCAACTTGGACAAATACGTCTTGCCTCCATTCAGCCCAGTATTCAGCAAATTCCCCGTACTGATGTTTCGTATATGCGGAAAATAGGTTTGCCAGATGATGCCGGACCTTAGCCGCACAAGTCGTCAATTCAAGGGCTTTCGCGTTTATTTCACCACGTAGATGTATGGAGGCTTTGGCTACCTCAAGATCACGCAAGTGCACCACTATATCCCGCGACCATTCATCAGTAATCTTGCATGAATCGGGGAAAAGAATTGACACTTTATCGCTTTTCGTTGTCACGGAACTCTGAACAACGAGATGATCAAAGATCATGTCAAGCCACATGTAACGCCCTTCATTCATTTGCGGGCTGAACAGGACGACCATTGATGGCGTAGGTTGAAGTGCGAGGAAATTAAGCGTTTTTCGCGCGAGACTGACTCTTGGGTATCCACGGCTCCTCGCCTTCAACTGAATCGCGAAAAAAAGCGAAGATGGCACAGACTCCTCGAAGATCTGAATGCGGTAGTCAACGCCATAGTCGATAGCATCCGTAGATATGGTCCATTCTGCAGGTATCATTCTTCTCAGATAGACATCACTATCCGTAGAAACGGCATGCGAAGGTGGGCGCTGTGGTAGTTTGTGCGTCATGTGATCGTTGTTCTATGTCCCTTGTGTGAAGGCCAACGTTGCAAATAACTGGGCGAAATAAGCTTTGCAGTCTTATTGCAAAAGCTTATTTAGATCCATGTTTCCGGGTAAAGGCACCGGTTACCCGGCGCCCTCCCCACAGACCCGTACGTGAAGCTTTCCCTCATACGGTTCCTCGGTTTCAACTCTTTTTACCAAGCTGTCAACCAATCAGGCGACACCCCGATTGGCGCATAACTTTGCTACCTGCAAGTTATCAAATATTATGGACTATTTTGGGAAGCGGCAGGGAAGCCCTTTCAAGTATGCGCTTAAACTTTTCGCAACTTATATAGCCATCCCTGTGGCGTCGGCCGAGCCAGCAGCGCCATGCTTTTTCTGCATATTCGAACGCTGCCTCTAACGCTTTATAATTGCTCCGCACCCCAAAGTATTGGTAAAACCCTCGAAGTTTGTTACTTAATATATTATGCTGCTCTTCTAAGGGTTCATGCCGATTCTTCTTGCACCAGTTCCACAGCATTCGCAAAAAACGGTTTTGCCGTTTCCGTGCTGTTTGTTTCTTTATCACCCAGTATCCTTTGAGGGTTTTCCCCCAATAAAAGGTAAATCCGAGAAAATCGAACGTACCTTTTGGCTTCCCGCTCTTTGTTGGTTTTCCAAATGGTATCAATTTGGTCTTTTCCGGATGAAGGCTTAGCTCGAAACGGTTAAAGCGCTTCGGCAATGCTTCCATTAACTGTTTTGCATCTGATTCTAATTGAAATCCAATTATGAAATCATCTGCATATCGAATTAAAAAGCACTTGCCTTTCATTTGGGGTGCAACTTCTTTGACAAACCAGTCGTCCAATACATAGTGTAGAAATATGTTACTGAGCACTGGTGAAATTACCCCACCCTGAGGAGTACCCTTTTCAGGATAGATGATGTCGCCACCCTCCGATACTCCGGCGTTTAACCACTTGCCGATTAATCGAAGAATACCTCCATCGTTTACCCTGTATCGGATCGTCTCTCGTAATAAATAGTGGGGGATGTTGTCGAATAGTCCTGTAATATCTCCGCTTAAGATCCAGTTGATGTTCAGTTTAATGCACTTTTCGCGAAGTTCGCTTAGTGCTTTGTGCTGGCTGTGTCCGCTGCGAAATCCATGGGAAAAATCATAAAAGATGGGTTCATACACGATCCCCAATATGGTGGTCACTGCCTTTTGGACTATTTTGTCTTCCAGTGCAGGGATACCTATGGGTCTCTTTTTACCATCTTCTTTATCCACCCAAATACGCTTTACCGGCGTGGCAACGTACTGACCTCTTTGCAGTCGCTGGTATAGATTATAGAGGTTTTCATCAAGATTTACGGCGTATTCTTTTGCCGTTATCTTGTCTACTCCGGTGGACTCGTTTTTGCGTAGTTGACGAAAGGATTTTTGCAGCAAGGATAAATCTATCCTGTGGGCAAGTGACCTGAAGACTAAATCAGGATTTGCCTCTGCCAGCATCCTGATCCGGACAAGAGACGACTCACCCACTAATATTGGGGGCTTGTCATTTACCGGACATTCTGATACCAGACTGGTATCGCAAGCTTCCTGCGACGCAATTCCCTGGTTTTCTGTTGATATGGTTTGTGATTTCTGTGTATCTCCCATAGTTCCTTCCAGAAAAACGTTATACCCTGCTTCACCTTTCCTACAGTGGGTCGCTAAGGTTTCACTTCCCCCACCTTCCCGTTCAGCAATCCATCGCTGAACTTCGGTACTATGATCCGCTAAGACTTCCAAATGTTTATCTCGAGTTTGTTCGCTCTTCGCTATCCGCACCCGATACCTTGTATCGTCCGTCTTTATGTTTGTGTCTTCTGCGTCAACCGCAGAACTCACTGACAGGCAGGACTTTCCTCATCAGTGCCGGGATTTCGCCTATAGCCGGATTTCCCATTACCGTTCTTTTACGCAAGGAAACATTTGGATCTCCCAAGTTCCCGAGCTACCCCTTTGAGCACATGCCCTGGTCTCAGACCCCGGT
>Ga0255367_1168_pt1 | contig 14845 bp, 19 predicted proteins | sample ANMaggSeSYBR01D8_FD_182098 | JGI IMG/M metagenome (GOLD analysis project Ga0255367, IMG submission 182098) | Sediment cell enrichment communities from methane seep in Santa Monica Basin, California, United Staets - ANME aggregate JGI... | ecosystem: Environmental > Aquatic > Marine > Cold seeps >... | reverse complement strand
TAGAGTAGGATACAACATTACAATTAACAAAATTCCTGAAGCAGCATTTATTCCACTATATAATCTTTTCATTTTTGATCTATCAAATATTTTAAGATGCAAAAATTTATAGGAACCGCCAATTACTGCAGCTAAAAAAATAATTGTAATAATTTGAAGTATATATTTTTCAGATAACCAAAGATTTATTTTTGATTCAAAACCTAATAAAAGAATGGTAAAAATATAAATTATCCTGAGACTGTAAGCTAATGCTAAGAATTTTCTAGTAACAATAAGCTTATCTTCTATGACTTTCACACCCATTATCGTCGCTAAAGTTTTTGCTCCACTGAGATAGTCATGATCTACATCTTTAAGTCCCCCCTCTACAACATTAATAAAAACAATATCAAAAAAGAATATTAAGCATACAATGTAAATCAAGTTTGTAAATGGATTATTGACTGTACTTGCTCCAAATAAGCAAAAAACAGTAACAGTTCCAGCTACTATTAAATCTGAGCCGATTATTTTCTTACCATAGAAATTATATATAATTGTTAACAATGTAGCTAATATTAGTAAAAATATTGATCTTAAATATGGAAAGAATATTATTGTAAGGGAATAAGTAAAAAACCCTGTTACAAATGAAATTACTAAGGCATTCTTTTTAGTTATAGCACCGCTGACAAGAGGTTTCTTTTTTAGTTCATTGGATTTTTTATCAACCTCAATATCTGCATAATCATTCAAGATATATCCGCAAATATGACCAAAAACACCTATTAGAAAAATAACTAGTAATAACGATAAATTATATTGACCCATTATCAAAGCACCGATTAGAATGATTGTTACTTCCATTGATACTGCATGAAATCTAAATAAACGAAAATATTCTAGAATTGTATGTATCAATCTCATCATTATCCTCTCTGATTATTGTCCTGATGTATCATTGCATAAAAAGCCGTATATTTAAATATACAGTTAATTAGAAAAGATTAAATTTTAAATTTCTATTACAATCTAATATGTCGAATGATAGTTATATCTATGGTGTTGATTTATCTGGAAAAATAACACCCGTTCAAGTGAGAGATGCAATAATTAAATGTTTTTCTCAAGCACAAGAATAATTAATAGAATATATGAAGGAAACCACTAAATTTAAACCTGAAAAAATAGAAAAAATGTATGTTGACTCCATTATAGAAAAAGCCTTTGCAGAAGTAGATGGAGATTTTAAAAATCCTACAAAAGAGACTCTTATTCAAGTGGTTATGAAACTAAAGATATATGCAGCAGGCGTATTCAGAGACTCTAAAATTATTGAGAAACATGTGGGAGAAATCAAACAACTGATTGATAAATTGGATTAACACTGAATACAACAAATAATAACTATTTTTTTCTATAACATTGTATAAACAATTCAATAAATCTGACAAAGTCAAATTAGATTAAGAAATATCCAAAATAATAGCAAATGTGAGTTTTAAAGAAGAACAACATATCCCATCTGTTTTATCTATCATCTAAAAGGATTTTAAGTTCTGCTATGTCTTTTTTGACCACTTCTATTTCTTGCAGTTTTTCTTTTTCAAAACTTCCAATTATATTATCTAAGTGCGACGTAAGTTTATAGATATAGATTGGTCTCCCCTTCCCTTTCTTTTTTAGATCCCTCTTATCTATCCACCCTTTTTTCTTCAGCTCCTGCATTGCCACACTTACCTCTGGTTGCCTTAGATTTGCCCCCTGTTCAACCTCTGCAGAGCGGCATTCGTCAACCTGTGAGATATACGTAAGAGTTTTAGCTAGGTTCTTTGGCATTCCAAGCTCTGTAAATATATGTACTATCTTCTCATCTTGCTGAGTTAATTTATAAGGCGTATTTTCTTTCATTATTCATCATCCAACATAGTTATTATATTTCGATACTTATAATATAAGGGGGACTATATAAATTTTATTATCTAGCAAATGTAAATTTTAATATAAAAATAGGATTTATTCCAAAAAATTCAACGCTTCTTCAATACGACCCAGTTCAATTCCAGTAGTAAGATTCCCAACAATTGCACCTTTAGTATTTGCCACGAGCCCACTACCAATCAAAGGAACACCGTGATTAACCGTTCCAATCATAACACTTACATTGAAAATTTTTTCCAACTGTCTTTTCTCATCTGGTGTAACCTTTGGATGACAAAGTAGTCCCTTATTGGTAACAACTGCAGCCATACCAACAACATCCAAAGAACCAATGGTACCTCTGTGGACTGGCACCTTAAATACATCTTCTATTTCATTTAGTGTTTCATCTGTTAGATGAGGATGAACCATTGCACCATTATCATTTACAAGAATATCATTACCAGCTGCATTTATTTTATCTTCTATAACAAACACATCCAGCCCCTGATCCTCAATGATTTTAATATCTGCAGCATCAATAAGATCAGTGACAATTGCCCCATTTGAATTAATTGTAAGAAGAGATCCGACAATGTTTGCATCGGCTATGCTTAGTTCCACAAGTGTTACATCCAAGGCAGAAATAACCTTTTTCTTTATTTTCTTGGAAAGCCCCCTCTGTATAAAGGCAACATCTTCATTGGTCCTGCAAAGAACACCCACATTATGATTTTCATTGAAATCCAATCGTTGGAAGCGGGATTTATCTGGCATTTCCTTAAACATAGATAAAAACCCCAAAAGTTATATATTTCCATATAGTTATATGTATGGTTTTTCGCATGGAACGTAAACTTCGTGAAATTGGTGGAAGCATTGTCATAACGATACCGAGACAAGTATGTGACTTATATAAGTTTAACCCTGGGGATAGAATAAGCATAGAACCCATTGGTAATAGTGAGTTGAGATTGAGAAAGATTTAACCTCCTTATTCCCTCATAGAGAAATAGATCATTTTTCAAATTATGACACCTGAGGGATGCTGGCATAACCCTTTTAAAATGATTATTGTATTCATACATTAAACACGAAGGAGTTTGAATATGGTAATGGAGTATTGTCCAATCTGTAGCCAGAAATTGACTCATAGTTTTGAAAACCAAATCGAGTGTTGGTATTGTAATAATTGCAACAAATATTTTGATGGAGACGGCAGGAACATCACGCTATAAAATTACTTGGTAAAATCAGTCTATAAACATGTTTTGTGGTCGTTATCCCCCTTATTAACTCCTGGGAAAATGGGTTATTTTTCTTATTGTTGTACTCTGTATTTCTTTTGAAATCCAGCCGATGAAACATACTATGTTATTCACTTTTTTTCTTAGTGCCGCTAGGTTTCTTAGAAATAGTCTTTTTTGTGGTTTTGGGTTTAGCCTTGACTTCTTCAGTCGGTTTAGATTCTTTAGCAGGTTTTTCTTTTGGTTTTTCTGTTTTCTCCTTTTTTTCAGATGGTTTTTCCTTCTTTTCAGACGCTTTCTCAGGCTTTTTCTCCTCTTTTTCTCCCTTTTCTTCTTTTGCCTTTGTCTCTTTCTTTTTCTTGATTTTCACTTCACCATCTGCAGTTGGGCTAACTTCATAGTCTTCGGTACCAGATATCTCACCAGATTCTTCCCCGGGCTCAGGTTCCTCTTTTATTAAGATAGGTTCCTTCTTCTCTTTCTCTTCTTTCAGCAATTCACGTCGTGATTTTTTGAATTCGAACTCAGGCAGATATGCCTCAACAACACCATCATCAAATTTAACGGCCTTCACACGTATCTTACTAGGCATCCTGTACTTCCCATGTGTCCAGAGAGCGTCATTCAGGGAATCATCCATCCAAATGTCTTTTGCCTCAACCTTCATATGTTTAGTCAAAAATTGTTTTACCCTCTTAACGGCTATAGGTGCCGCCATGGAGGATTTAAAACCTTTCTTCTTTAAAGGTATAACATATATTTTCTCAATTTCTTCTGCCATGGTAATCAAGCTTTCTTAAGTTTATTTCTACGCCAGTGACGCGTTTTAGGATGACGTGTGAAACGTCGGTTAGTTCTAATCATAATCCATGCGGGTACACGCCGGTTGCTTTTAGTAGCCTTATTCAAACGAAGTTTTTTGCCAAGTGATTTATGTGTTGACATGATATTCTACCTTCTCTCTATCTTTATATCTCTTTTCTTTGGAATTATCTTCGAAAGCAGCATACGTAGCTGCTCATCATTTATTTTATTTTTTAATCTGCCACCCTGGGCAAGCATTATGAGCTGATTCTCGATTTCCTCGGCCATTTCAGGTCGAGCAACCTTTATCCTTCCAAGCCGTTCTTTTGCTTGTGTTGTAAGAATGCCTCGGAGAATCATCCTCCTTTTTTCTTCAAGCTCTTTTTTTTGAGCATCCTGTTCTTCGAGTGATTCTTGGAGTTGGCCCTGTTGCTGCAACTCCTGTAGTTTTTTTCGCCTTAGATTCTCAAGTTCTTCATCCATAAATCCCAATTACTGATCCATTAATTATTTAATATTTTTCCAGACCCGGGTAGTAAGCCCCAACATTTTTCATAACTTCATGGGAGATATTGTCTAAAAAGGATCTGCCTTTTGGAGTAAGCACACGACCTTTTCCTTTGATTCTTGTTACATATCCTGCCTTTTCAAGTTGCTGAACAGCCCTTCTTGCAATGGAGCCACTTCCACTTCTTGCCTTTGATGGTTTTGAACCGCGATTTTTTCCTCCACCGTATTCTGCCCTGAGTTGTTCTATACCAATAGTATTTTTAATATAGATTTTACGTAGAATCGCTGCACATCTGACATACCACCAATCTTTATTTGCTGGAGGATTTTCCTTATGAACACCTGTTCTAACATACCTATTTTCTTCTGGTAGAACAATAGATTTATCATTCTGTAATTTCTTTGCTACCTCGTCTATTAATTCCTTAGTCGGAACATCATATAACGTCGTCATATATTCATTACTCCCATATGTGAGACTAGAATTGGGTAACGGTAATAAATGATAGGTTATTTAAGTATAGCGGATGGTTTTTCCTCGGTCTTTTTGAGTGGAATTCGAGTATACTTTCTACAATTGTGACAGTAAATAACTATTTTTCCCCCATGAATTCTCACTCTGCAAGTAACATTTGGCAGAAGATATCTGTAGCAGTGTTTGCAGAATCTTCGTTTATATCTTTTAGGGATCGGTGCCAAGTTCCTCATAGATATTTTTCGTGCAAGTTCTACATATCTGTTTGACAGGTTAAGTTCACCTGAAAGGGCATTTTCTTCCGCTAAGATAAATAATTTGTTGATCCGCCCCTTTGCTATTATTTTTTGCATTTTCTTGTCTAATGCCTTTTTCCTTGACATAATAATCCTTTCGTTGTGATTCTAAAATAGTTTTTTTCTGACATCTAATATGTACTTTTTCCTACACATCAATTCTTTCTTTAAAAATCTATTTTTCCCGATGAAATGTTGAATTATGCAAAATCTGGACAAGATGATGATAAACGTAAGAATTTAGAATTTATCTATTACCCGATAATATTTTTGAGTTCAGATATGTTGTTTTCAACAGTTTCAAATTCTCTTAATTTTTCCTGCTCAATATTTTTCATTATTTCAGATAGTTGAACCACGGGCTTATAGACATGAACAGGTCTACCTTTTCCTTTACCCTTAATGTCCTGTTTTGCTACCCATCCTCTTCGCCTTAGCTCTTGCATTGCCACACTTACCTCAGGTTGCCTTAGATTTGCCACCTGTTCAACATCCGCAGAGCGACATTCATCAATTTGTGAGAGATACATTATTGTTTTTGCAAGATTTCTTGGCATCCCAAGGTTTGTGAAGAGTTGTACTGCTTTATCATCTTTTTCATCCAATACAAACAAGTTTTTTGCCTTCATATTTTATTTCTCCATCATAAAACAAGTAGATACAATGTTTAATAGGTTTTAAAACTAATGATTTATTAAAACATTTTCTATGGAATAATCATTCTCCTTTAAAGTAGGTAAAGTTTACCCATGCCTCTGATTTTCATAATTTTTAAAAGTTAAACCTTTAAATATCTTGATGCTGCCTTATCAAACATATCATTCCATGAATCAAAGATCGTATTGGATTTAATATATTCATTAAATTCTTCGCAGGGAATATTTTCAAACATTTCATGTGTTACAACTAACGTATCCTTCGGAACTAGCTCACTACTGATTATAAAATCGGTGAGATTGTCATAGTTGGTATATTTTTTCATAAATGCATTATTAAACAGTTTATCAATAGATATCTCACCATCGCTTCTGTCTGGGGATTGATTGCAGTCTGAACGAACATAGTCTGCATCAACAGAACATCCACATTCTGGGCATACATAAGTGGAAGAGGAGCTATCAGTTAATTGATACATTTTTTTTCCACAATCTGGGCAATTCCCTTTTTCCTTCTTTACTTCATCCATCTTTTCCAAATCCATCCACTCAAATTCTATTAAATTGAATGGTATTCCATATCCCATCAATTGTATTTAAATCTAATGAGTTAAAGTGTCAAAATGAAAAAAACATGTCTTTTAGAATCCATTGGTGATGATAAGCTCAGATTAAGCGAGATTTAGCTCTTTTTTCCAGTCGATACCAATTTTTCTCTTATATTTCTCTGTTCTGGGTTCTGCATATAACTCAAATATTTCTCTTTTGGGTTTCTCAGGTAATTCAAATATTTCCTCTTTGGTATTTTCATAAATGACTACCTGACATGGAAGAACTTTTGATTTTTTGGGTTCTACTTTCCTTTCCTCTCTTTCTTTATTCTTTTTTTTCTCGATTTTATCTAAAAATTTATCTATCTCCCTTATTGCAAGCATTTCATCTATTTTCTTTACTATGGATTTGTAGTCCCCATTCATATTTTGTTTCCCCCTTTAGTACACTTGGTAGTGTATACTACACGTTGTCCAGTATGTTTCTTTATCAGATCTTGAAGGTATTTCTTTTCTTCTTCAGAGTTGGGGGTTAATGTCATATTTTTCACCACGTACCATATTTTTGTAAGTTTGCTTATTAAGAGCTTGTTGTACAACTATTATCAGGTTTCTTTACAGTTATTACAAAATGATGTTCTTAGAATCTATTGGTGTTAGATTGGTGCGGGATTAGAGAAAATATGGCTCATATTGAGATGTGGTTGCCTTAATGAGTAATTATGTGATGAGTGTAGTAATGTTCCAATGTCTGCTATCACTAGAAGTGACAAGAACTCTTATCGGGGTAGCATTAATGATGCGCTACTTCAACATATCATCTAAATTGTGGACAAGAAATCATCTTTTCTTTTGAAAATGGTTTAGTTGATGAAGTTGCAGTGTATTTTAGATGTTACCACAGATTTACAGTATTTAGAAACATCACCTAATTTTCTTCAAAAAATGATTGAATGATATCAATAAAAAATCGAAACAAAAATATAAAAAAAAGAAAAAATTAAGGAATGTTGGATTCCTTTTGTTTTATTATTAAGCCCTTTCTGCAAGGCTTGAGTAGGTGTATGTTCCAAGGGTTGTGTCTGTGTCATCATGGATGATGGTAATTGTTACGTCAGAATGGGGTCCCCCATTGGCTTCAATGTCAATAAAATCTGATCCGCGAACTAAGACATGAGCAGCAGCGGTGAGGAATGCAGCACCACTGATATTATAATATGTGTCTGCGGTCAAATTATATCCACTACCTGCCGGTACTTCACCATTTACAGTAATCCAAACATCTGCGGTTGATCTTATAGCAAGATTGTCCCAATAGACATCGGAATCGGTGTTAATAACAGCTAATCTGTCATCATCTTCGTCTGCCAACAGCTGAACTGTTGGTACCTTCTGTTGTACACCAATCATTCCACTTACATAGACATACACTGTTGCTGCTATCGCCACAGTTATTGCAACCATAAGAATAACACCGATAACAGCGGATACTGCCTCATCACCTTCTACAAATTTTCTATTTGCTTTCATCCCATTCTCTCCTATATTATTTTTTTATCTTTTAAGGCATTAATAACACCAGAATATAAATAGTTTGTTTGCATGTAGTTGTGCAGGTAGTTGATATCCCATATCCACCACCAATATAGCACCTGTGTTATGTAATACCTCATCATTGTTTAGTTTTTTCTTTTATTTAAACCTACTCTGAAAAAATGCCAATTTGTAAAAAAGACAGTACACACTACCCACAACCATATACTCGCCATCCTAACCACCAAGAACCAGTTACCTGTATTTTCTACTTAGAACAATTACCATGACAACCATTATTGCCAAGAGCACAACATGAATCCATACCTCATAAACGTAGGTTCTAATCGATACATCAGTTAGAGGAACATACAGAGTTTGATTCAGCTAAATACAAGTTATTGGAATGAAATTGAATGATTTGTTGATGGATCTTGTTTCCCTTAAAGACCAATTAATACTGACAGAATTGTTGTTAAAGTATAGGGACTTATAAAAACCGCCCCATAATACATTTAAATAAAAAACACATAATGAAAGAAGTGATGATGGATAGGTTCTAAAGGACCAGTAGTATTCAGATAAATTGTGAATGGATGGAATGAAGAATGCAAAAAGAAATAGTTAAAAAGGAGGAGCAATTTGTTTCAACAGGCGTACCTGGATTCGACGCCTTGTTCAAGCACGGTATCCCAAAAGGATCTTCGGTTCTTGTTGCCGGGGGTGCTGGTACAGGAAAGACAAATTTCTGCTTACAAATACTTGCACATCAGGCATCTCAAGGAAAAAAGTGTTACTACATTGGCTTTAGAGAATCTTCAGAAAGACTGATACAGCGTATGGAGAAATTTGGTTGGAATCCAAAGCAATTGATGGACTCAGGCAATCTGAAAATCAAGAGGTTTTTGACAAGTGAAATTTATTATTATGACAAAAAAGTTGACAATGACTTTGAGGCCATGATGACAAAAGATGTTGATCCACTACTTATGGAATTGGAACCATTAGCTATTGTTGAGGGTGCCGGATTTAAACCAGATTTTATCGTATTTGACTCCCTTACAGCAGTCTCCTCATCATTTAGGGGAAAAGAGCAATCTTATCGTATTTATGTTGAACAGCTATTCCGATTTTTTGAAAAAATAGGAAGTACAAGCTTTCTTGTAACCGAAACAAAACAGATTCCTGAAATTTTTTCACCGACTGGGGTAGAGGAATTTTTGGCCGATGGAGTCGTTGTGTTCTACAACATCAGACGAGAAAATGGCAGGGAAAACGCAATTGAAATTTTAAAAATGCGAGATGAAAAGCATCAAAAGAAAATCGTCACCATGCAGATTACAGAGAAGGGGATTAAAGTATATCCCAAACGGGAGATATCTGGCGTTTTGACGGCATAAATAGCCCAGCATTTGACAGAAAATTGGTTAAGTTACCTATCTACTAGATATATTGTACTCATATATGGAAATGAATTACGTGATTATCCTATAGATTGTGATTACGATCTCCCACTACGTCGGTTTTTATATTCTCGTTAAACAAGCTTTATTATTTGCCAAGTTTGGATCAGGGAAAGTTGATGATACTATTTCTGCTATGCCGGTCATATCTTTATCTTTAAGGAACCCCCACGCATTGATGGTAAGAGTAACAGACTCTCCAACAGTAAGATTGTTCATGCTCCAAATACCCGTATTGTTATTATAATTACCCTTACCTGTATTATTACTCAGACAGGTCAAACCTTTCGGTAATGTAATACTTATCTTAACACCAGTTTTATTAATATCCCCCTTACAGTTAGTCGCTGTAATATTAAGTTGAGGAGTATCACCTATTAAAAAAATCGTATATTTAACCCCCACATCACATTCTGGACGTATGCCCAGGGTCCCTACAAGTATCACTGAATTACTTTCTGTATCAACGGCCATAATTTCAGCTTTAGAGCAGCTACTGTTATACACAAATGGATAAACTATTCTTTCACCTATAGTCCATACTCCATCCTCCTTAGATGCATTATCCAAAAGATCCCTGGCTGTTGGCGTTCTATCATCAATTAGTACTTTTTCACCAGCTACGGTTATCAGTATCTCCGTATCCAGACTTAATGCTTCTCCACTGTGATGCTCTATGATTATATTACTACCCTCTATTGTTCCAATCAATGTAACATTTGGCGAAGAGGTGGGAAACGGATAGGCAAACACAACAACATACAACGTAGAGAAAATCGCTACAGCTATCCCTAATAGCAAAACAGTTCCAATGATCTCTGCCACCATATTATTAGAATCTTTAAAGCGTCTGATGTTTTTCTTCCATTTTCTCATCTTTTTATCCCCCCATATTAATTTAAAAATAATGGTTAGAGGTTTTTACTAACCCCCTTAACATCTATTATCCAGCCTGGAGCTATCTGAGCGTTGATCTTTACATATTTCAGTTTGAGATTGACGGTAGTCGAATTAGTAAATTTCAAAATCATACTGTCATCATCAACACTTATTGAAAAATTGGCACCATAACTATGATGATTAAGTCCTGAGTTAATTAGGGTGTTGTTGATAAACTTCTGCCAAGCATTCTGATAATTAGTGTCAATAGTAATGTTTTTAACATCGGGAAAAACAGTGGTATCATTATCTGAGAATTCAGTCTGTATTGGATATGTCCCATATCCTCCAATGGATCTCTTTTCACCAATCGTTGAGATATTAATTATGGTAAAAGATATATTGATATCTGATCCATACCCATAACTCACAGAAAATGCTGGTTTTATCGATATAGTGTTTCCCTGAGACTGACTCAATATCACAGCCCCTGCCTCACAAATATAGGCTTGATTCAGAAAATATGCATTTGCTGAGGAATATTTGATTATTCCAAGTGGATATAAAACAGATCCCGAATCATTTGTTATCGTCACTATGCACTCATCCGATAAAATATCAAGAGAACCATATGCTCGAGACGACGTGAGAAACGGTAGTTCTTTGTTACCTAACGTTATTGATGTTGATATTGGAGTGTTCGGTTCTTTGATTGCTGATTGAGTATCTATTGCAAATTTCAACTGGGAAAACTGATCTGCCACCACCTCCATATGATCTGCCTCTGTTTGTTCCATCCATTCAGGTACGTAAACTGCCTGTATCATCGAAATGACCGTAACAATTAATCCTACGATCAAAAATGTTGCAACGATGCCAACAACAGCGTCATCCGAATTTTCCATCTTTCTCATTTGAATCACCTAATACCCTCCATTTGTTGGAGTATATTAACACCTAGCATCAGCACCCCTCACTACCCTGAAATGTTTCTATCAGTATTACAGAATCGCTTTCTACATCAACAACTGCAATTCCCACTTTTTTTCCTGTTATGTTACTATCCTGATAAACAAACCATTCCCCTATGCCCCATAGGTTATCTTCCTTAGATTCATTACTTAGATAATCTCCAACAGCTTTGATTTCTGACATATTGTCACCAATAGTCAATGAAACTTTTGTCCCTAAATCCAGTGCCTTTCCACCTCGATGTTCTATTAGTAAATACTCTCCCTCTACCATCCCAACCAAATTTGTAGATGGTGAAGAAGGTGAAAATGGATAAGACAACACAATTCCACATATCACCGAGAAAAGCGATACGGTTATACCCAACAGTAAAATAGTTCCAACGATTTCCGAAACCGCCTCATCATCTGCCCTCTTATGTTTCATAACTTTTTTCTCCCTCTATTTAGAACAATAATTTAAAAACGAAAAATGAAATTATTCCAAGAATGCAACTGTATCTAACCCCCGAAGAAAGTTTGCCATCCATCATAAATCCTGCTAGAATTCCCGCGCCAATACTTTGAACAAACACAAAAGAATACAATGAATATCTCAATTGCAGTGGATCAACCAAATCCATAGGTAAAATACCCCCAAACTGACTCATTTGATCCGTTTGAAGATCAATAAAAGACATGAAAACAGTTCTATTGAGAATCACTATGATTGCTAAAAATACAAAAAAGCACAGTAAAATAACTATTGTATAAATAGACATGTCTCTTTTTCTCTGTTCTTCTAACCGATTGACCTGATTGATTTCACCTGCCGCTGCCTTAAAAATTTTCGGCATACTACCCCCCATTATTAATCCCTTGTTTATGGTGACAACTATTCGTCGGATGATGGCAGAGTTCATTTTAACTGCAAAATCAGTAAACACATCTTTTATTGAGACATTCCATGATAGTTGCATTTTCATATTTTTAATTTCGGGTTTTAGCTCCCCATAATGACCTTTTTCTGCAGTTTTAATCGCCTCAAAAATTGTCATACCTGTAGAGAGAGCATCCCCAATTTCAACAAGGAACTCTGGCAACCTTTCTTGTATCTGTTTCCTCCTTTTCATTTCTAGATATTTATAGAAACCGACTGGGCCCATTATAACAAGCACCCCTAGAAAAATACTATCAAAATAGAAATACATATTGGGATCCAAATACCCGAAATAACTTAACACATAAATTATACCATAAAAAAGCGCCATTAATCCAACTGAAAGTAACAAAATGAAAAGAGATTTTCTGTTTTCTTTAATGCGATGTTTAAAATTATTATTTTGCACCGATTTTACTTTGCTAATTTCCTCAAGACTAGTTGATTTTACCAACATGTAAAATCCAACGTATGCCACTGGCAGGATTACAAATGAAAAAAATAATAGTATCGTCATGGAGAACTTCATTGAACCGCCAAAAAATCCCATTACGGTAAGAATGATAACTAAAAATATGGGAAAAGCAATGACAGATATAACAAAGACTTCTCCTATTACACTAAGCATATCTAGATCTTTCTTTCGTTCAAGAAGATCGTCCTGCATGTATTTTTCTGCAAAGGTTGAGAGATATACATGCAAATCACTACCAGACTGGATTGTTCCTATCATTCCCTGAATAAATGCTCTGAATTTTTTTGATGGGGAAATTTCAATAGCATTTTTCAGCGCAGTAATGCTATCCGTACCCATAACCACAATATCTTTTGCAATTCTTTTTGCTTCCTTCTGAATTTCACCATATACCTCTATTGATGAAAGTGACTGAAATATCTCAGCGGGTGAAACACCAGCTACCGCCATTGAACTTATAAAATTCGTTGCGTATGGCAAAACCAAGTCGATGTTTCTTGCTCTTTTTTTGATGTAATATGTAGGAAGATACCGATATGTTGCCCATATACAAACCGCGACTGTTACTGGTACTAGGACCATAGATAACATAGTGTAAATCGAGGGAATGAATACACGAATTGAAAGGACAAGAATAAGGGCACCAATTAAACCGATGATTGTATTCATTAGTGCCATAGAACAGTATACATCGTAACCCATAGCGATATCGGCTTTTGACAATTCGATATTTTTTTCTATAAACTTATCTGATTCCTTTGAGAAAATAGTTCCAAATACCTTGGCACAAAATGCTGAATATTTTGTTGACTTCATAGGGTATCCTCTTTTACCTTCCGCAACACCGATCCAGAATTTTTACGATATTCTGATACAATTTTTCCGACCTGTTCATACGATCTTAAATTTCTTCTTTTCATCCACTCTAGAACTACCATTCTGTTGCTTAGTTCTTGATGGAGTTGTTCATCATTCCATCCACGTTGTAGCTTAATTTTATCAAACATTGTACTTCCACCACTGTATTCAAATCGATCATCCCTCTCTGAAACCCAACTAAATGGAGTCATCGTAACAAGTCGATTTGACTCAGGATCGAGTTTTATTATCTCATTGACATTTGTAACTCTCCTTGCAGGCATTCCGTCGACTGTGACAGTGTTTAAAAACACTGCAAGATCAAGAGACGTAAGTAACACTCTTGGTAACGAAATAGGGGGATTTTCAAGCCGTTGAATAAGTGCGCGTAAATTACTTGCATGAATGGTTGAATACGAAAGATGACCGGTGGTCATCGCTTGGAAAAGCGTGTATGCCTCCTTTCCACGAATCTCTCCAACGATGATTGCTTGTGGTCGCTGACGTAACGCAACTCGAACAAGATCAAACATATCAATATCTTTACCGGATTTTGTTGCCTCTGAGGAGGAAAATCCAGTTCGTGTAGTCCCTGCTATCCAGTTTTTATGGGGAAGATTAAGCTCCCTCGTATCTTCGATTGAAACAATCTTAAACGATGATGGTAAAAAGAGAGAAAGCGCGTTCAACATTGTTGTTTTACCCGTTGCCGTCCCACCACAAAAAAGCATAGATGCATTTTGTTCGATAACCATCCAGAAATAAGCAGCCATGTGTAACGACATTGTGTTATTATTGATCAGATCAATTGGAGTTAGCGGATCTTCTTTGAATTTCCGGATGGTAAATGTAGAATATTGTGTTATGGTTCTACCAAGTGTAGTCTGAAGACGAGAGCCGTCTATGAGTTTTCCATCAACCACCGGATTATACACAGAAATCTGTTTTCCAGCTATTTGAGACAACTTTACCACAAACGAGTCCAATGCATCACTGCAATCAAAGATTATATTACTCGAAATAGACTCATATTTTTTATGGAAAATAAAAATTGGAATCTCTTGGCCGTCGCATGAGATATCTTCAATTCCCTCGTCATGCATCAAAATATCTATTTTGCCATACCCTGCAAAATCCCGAAGTATATGATAAAAAATCCTATCCTTGGACTCGGCTTCCAGTTTAATATGATTCTCCTCGATAATAGTCTGTAATGATCTCACAAGATACTCATTTTTCCCCTTCTCACCCACATCAAAATCATCGGTATCGGCACGTGTTCTAAATAAATAAGTTAGTTTGTTTT
>Ga0255367_1158_pt1 | contig 15577 bp, 14 predicted proteins | sample ANMaggSeSYBR01D8_FD_182098 | JGI IMG/M metagenome (GOLD analysis project Ga0255367, IMG submission 182098) | Sediment cell enrichment communities from methane seep in Santa Monica Basin, California, United Staets - ANME aggregate JGI... | ecosystem: Environmental > Aquatic > Marine > Cold seeps >... | reverse complement strand
GCCACCCAATCGGACTTCTTCATTAGTTTCATATCTCCACCAAATCATACACTCTAAAATATTTCGTATTATTATATGAGTAGAGTTCGTAGAAAAATCGAATATTGTCACCTTCTAGTGGTGGCAGTGAACCATCGAATATCATTTGATACATATGGTCTGTACTACCTGTCGGATCATCACCAAGCGTAACATGCCATACATCAACAGATTCGTTTCCAAATGGTATTGTAAGATTCGTATCGATACCTGTTACCCATCCTTCCACATATAGATTTTCGCCATTATTTTGAACATCTCTTAAAGACTCTACATAAATAAATACGGCTGCTGCTAGTGTTATGGTTATCACTACCATACAAATCACACCACTTACCGCAGAAATACCTGCATTTTTTCTCTTATTTAAGCAGTTATTTACTTACAACAAATTTGCAATCGTTATTTTACTATATGGATAATCTATCACGCAATATTTTCAGTCTTTCTTCTGTTGGGTTAACTTTAATTTTTGAACAGTCAGTTACTATTTACTCAAGGTGTGGATCGTAATTCCACTTGCATTTTAATATATTATAGATAGATTTATATACTAACAATACCAATAATATTTTGCTGACAAAATTTCCAAATTTGTTGTAAGTAAATAACTGCTTAAATAAGAGAAAAAATTTGAAGGAAATGCAACAAGAGGTGCTTAAGGCGTACTGCAAATCTTCAAACAAACTTTGCTGTGTGTACAACAAACGTTTATTTGTTTAAAGACATACCTATTTTGATGAAATTAGCAGTGCTTTTTTCCGGTGGAAAGGATTCGACCTTTGCAACATACTTAGCAAGAGAACATGGACATGAGATTTCTTGCTTAATTGCAATTTTTTCTGAAAACCCTGAGAGTTACATGTTTCATACTCCATCTATTTCAAAAGTAAAAAAACAGGCAGAATCTGCAAATATTCCTTTGATAATTCAAAAGACAAAAGGAGAAAAAGAAGTAGAACTAAAAGATTTAGCTGCTGCAATACAAAAAGCAAAAGTCAAGTATGGAATAAATGGAGTTGCCACAGGTGCAGTAGAATCTGCGTATCAAGCTTCACGAATCCAAAAAATATGTAATGATTTAGATTTGGATTGTTTTAATCCTCTTTGGCAAAAAGATCAATTTGAACTTCTAAAAGATTTAATAGAAAACAACTTTGAAATAATTATTACAGGCGTGTATGCTTATCCACTTGATGAAACATGGCTAGGTAGAACTATTGATAAAACTTTCTTAAACGATACAATAACGCTTCATGACACATACAAAATCAATCCTGCAGGGGAGGGGGGAGAGTTTGAAACATTTGTTTTGAACTGCCCGTTATTTACAAGGGCATTAGAGATTTGTGACAAAAAAATTTATGGAAAACAAAACTCTTGGACAATGGAGATAGAGGTAACATGATTCTGCTCATCAAAATATGTAAAATACCATTCCATTACTTCGAATTTGTAAAACCTATAGAGGAGATTCTTAAAAAACTAAATATCGAATTTATCACTGTTCATTACAATGACCTAACTTCCGAGATGTTTTCAAAAGCCGATAAAGTTATTATTAGTGGAACAAGCCTTAAAGACAATTCTTTCTTAGATGATGTCGATAAGTTTGACTGGATTAAGGAATTTGACAAACCTGTTCTTGGGATATGTGGGGGTATGCACATATTGGACCTTATATATGATGGAAAGTTAAAAGAGGTACAAGAAATTGGACTTAACACAATAAATTTTAATGAAGAATTTTTTGGATTTAATGGAAAAACAGAGGTATATGAACTGCACAACTTATGTGTAGAATCCACCGAGTTTGATGTTATTGCAATATCAGAAGAATGCCCTCAAGCAATAAAACATAAGCACAGATTGCTTTATGCCGTGTTGTTTCACCCCGAAGTAAGAAATAAGAAACTCATTGAAAGATTTGTCAAATGTTAATTGAATTAATAATCAATGTAGTTCAAACTTCCCATCTGTTGAATAAATGAAAAGAGCCTCTGATCCATATTCTTTTCTTCGGGAAACTCTTTTTTAACTATTTCTAAAAGTTGACCCACGGTTCTTTTCCCGTCGCAATTTTTCCACACAATCGAGCCGAGTCGGTCCATGTTTGCTGTAAACATGTTCTCCTTTCTGATTACCTTGCAAAAAGATTTACCGAGGTTGCCCTTGAACTTCGGTACTGTCATTTCAACAAGTCCCTCCGCGTTTGTTGACCATTCAAAATCTAGTCTTCTCGGCCGGTATTGAAGAAATTCGTCAACTGTAGGCAGTCGGTATTTTTCCTGTTTTTCCTTATTCTTTATCCGCAAACATTTCCCTCAGTGGGATATACGCTAGCAGGATTGCAAGGAATATAAATATCAGTACTCCTGGCAGTATAGGTGGGAACGGGAACAGCGCAAGATCTATGCCCCCTATTATAAGGAATGCCACAATCACGCCCGTCAATGCCTCTCCTGCGATTAACCCAGCAGTGAGAAGAAGTCCTGTTCTTATAATCTTTTCTTTTGGTTTAACATCTGTTTGTTTGATTGCCAACTCCCATTCACTAATTTCTTCCTCATCAGCACCTCCGTATTTCTTTGCTATGAATCCATTTGTAATATGTCTTACAATACCGCCACCAAATATGGGTATGACTAGAGTAAATGGCAAATATATGCCAATAGCAACAGGTAGTACAGGTAAATCAATAAGTATAAGAACAAAAGCAAGAACAGCGCCTGCAATAACAAACGGCCATATCATCTGTCCACCTAAAACCCCTTCCACGATACCAGCCATGAGAAATGCTTGAGGAGCAGGTAAATTTGTGCTCCCTATATGATATGCTTGGTCAAGTGCTGATACCACTAGGGCCAGGATTGGCGCAGCAGCTAGTACTCCAATCATTTCTGCTATCTGTTGGTTTTTTGGTGTAGCTCCAATCATCTGACCGCATGTCATAGACTGGAGAACATCTCCAGAGATGGCCGCAGCACAACAGATAACCGCTGCAATGAGTATTGCAACTCCATAGGCACCAAGATTTCCTGAGAGTCCAAATCCAAGTAAAATCAGAGAGGTGATAAGAAGTACAGATACAGTCACTCCAGAGATGGGATTATTTGATGACCCTAAAAGCCCTGCCATGTATCCTGCAATCGCACTTGCAACAAATGCAAAGAGAATTGCAAAGATAGACATTACTAGAGAAACTCCCCACATACCGGATATCGCCGCATAGAGTATAAAAATAGGAATAGTAAGTGCTCCAATAATAAGAAATACAAATTTAAAATTAAGATCTTCATCAGTTCTTTTTTTAGCTTCAATCTGGCCGCCTTTTATACCGGCAATCGCCTCTTTTATCCCTTCGGCAAGATTTGCTCTTAATTTGAAGATAGTATATAGACCACCTACAACCATTGCACCTACGCCGACATATCTTATGTAGTCACCCCATATTTGGTAAAAGCCCCATATCATACTGCCTACGTCAAAATTTCCGTTTCCAAATGCAAGGGCATCAGTTACATCCGCTGGTGTTGTGGGCGATGGAAGACCGACAGCTAGTGCAATAAGTGGTGCTAAAATAACCCAACCAAGTAGCCCCCCTACAAATATAAATGAGGCGATCTTTGGTCCTATTATCCAGCCAACTCCTAAAAGTGCTGGTGAAGAGGCGAATCCTCCGTAAAAAACACCTGATTTTTCACCACCACCAATATTAAATTTACCGATATCAACTATACCATGAACTGCCCCACTAAATGTTTTAAGAGAAGTCTGCCCAAATTTGAATAGACCTGCAATGAGAGCGCCTACAATAAGCCAGACACCACTAACTCCACCATCATCTTTCTTACTCCCATCTGAAGTATCTCCAACAGTAGTTGTCAAAACTGCAGCAACAGCCACTCCTTCAGGGAATGGTAAGTCCGTTTTGATAATAAGTGCCCGTCTTAGAGGTACCATCCATAAAACACCAAGAATACCTCCAAGTAAAGCAATAAGCGTTGTTTCAATATAGTGAATTTCAGTCCATGTTCCAAGGAGGACAAGAGCAGGTATCGTAAAGATTATCCCAGCGGCAAGTGCCTCACCTGCCGCAGCCCCCATCATGCCAATGTTTACCTCTAAAATAGTTCCTTTGAGAGGTTTAAGAAGAGCAAAAGCCATAACAGCCCCGGGTATAACAGCAGATACAGTCATTCCGGCGTAAAGTCCAAGATACGCATTTGCAGAACCTAAAATAACAGCAAGTATTGCTCCAATCAAGACAGCTTTTATAGTCAGTTCAGGTATAATCTTCTTTGCAGGTATAAATGATTTGAAATCTTCTCTAGACGACATAGTGTAATACCAAATTAAATAATATATTTCTTTATTTATAAAACCATCGGTTTAAACCTGATTATTATGTAAATTGCGGTCTAAAATATATCTCAAAAACCTAATGCAGATGTTTCTACAACCCACAATATGAGATTATTATCTCACATTATTATAAATCTATTGGGTATCGGGAGATTCCCGCTATGCCGTTAAACGCCGAATATAATGAGTCGCCTTCTTCACTATCCTGCGAAATAAGACTAACGCTACACCCTGTCTTCTCAGCAAGATCTGAAAGCTCATCGATTAGATCTGTCTTCTCATCTATTTCCATTGGAGTTGATGTTTCACATTTACTACAATTAGGGGGATTGAAATCGTTTAACGCATCCTCGCCAAGAGTTAGTTCCTCAGTATAGTCACATGAGGTACATTTTAATTTAACCCTATACTTCCTCAAACCCTCTGAAAGGATCAGTGTATCGACAACACCCATCTCAAGTGCCTTTCTAACCTGTTGCTCACCATATAAAGCAAGACTTCCTTTGGTTTTTGTTATCTCCTTTAGAAATCGTTTCATTACCTTTTTTTCTTTAGAAATCTTCAGATCAGTCATTGTTCCTGACGCTGAAGTAACAAGCTCCTTCAAACCAAATTCATCTGTGTAACCCGTATCAAAAAGATCGACAATTTTATCTTGAATTTCATAGTGTAAATAATTTTCATCGATAAAATAGTGTTTAGTAGGACCTGGACCACCAACAAGAATACCTTTAATATTCTCCTCTGCCAAGAATATTTCACTTGCTTTTTCTCCGCATTTCACAAACCATTCGTGAGCTGCAATTTCTGTTTGTCGCTCGAATCTGCGTTGAGACTGCCCACCTCGTCCGTGCTTACCTGGAACTTGAGAAGTCATATAATTAAGCATATCTACTCGGTTACCCCGTAAAATTCCAATTGTACATTCCCTTCTATCAATCAGGAGGAGTCCATATACCTCTCTTTCGGTCAACATTCCTTCCAGTGGCTCTACATAAAACAGTGAATCACAACGATAAAGAAACGTGGTAATTTGCATGGGCGGCTCCACAACATGTGCCACCATCTCAGTCCGATCGCTACCGATGCTTTTATGACCGACGAAAAAAATAACACCATTTTCTGGAGGTTTCTTAAAATATTTCAACCTGCTTAGTATAGATTCTATTGCAGAAAGCACGTTTTTCTTGGTCGTTTTTGATTTAATATTCTGAGATTGTGACAACTCATTTTTTAGATATGAGACAACATCAAAAATTTGTTTAGTGGGAGGCACATACAGTGAAATTAGTTCTGTATGCTTACCTTTGCATTCTTTAAGCCCCTCAATTTCACGCTTAAGATCGTATTTTTGTCTCTGCGTCATCTCAGTCATGATGATATCTCCTTTTCAAGCACCTTTTTTTCAAATCAACTTATTGATCTTTAACACAACACATGTAAAATATAAATCTTATCCAAACGTTATAATTCCAATAGCTCTCCGGTGTTTGGAGAGTAAACCTCAGCAACATCTTTTAAAGGTTCTTCAAGAGCTTTTCTGTTATCGCTATGGAAAAGCACAATCTTTTCAGGATTACAGCCCTTAGCAAATTCAACTAGTTCGCTGTGTCCCGCATGGGCTGAGAAATCAAAATATTCCACTTCGCATTCTACATTTTCAATAACACCGTAGAAATTCAATTTTCCCTTATCAACTAAAAGTCGACTGTTTGTACCTTCAACCTGATATCCCGTAAGTAGAACTGCATTTTTTGGATCGTTTCTTAAATGATTCATATAACCCAAAACAGGCCCCCCGTCCATCATACCGCTAGACGTTATGATAACTTCTGAGTTTAAGGCCAATTTTCTGCCGTGATCAGAATGTACCATATTTATCTTATTTAATGCCTTTTTAAGATTTTCTGCGGATCTAAGATATTTAGGATATTTCAAAAACATTTTTGAAACTTTTCTACCCATTCCATCAAACCAGACATTATACCCTGCCTTTCTGAGCACAAGCGCAAGTTCCTGAGATCTTGAAACAGCAAAAGCCGGCAGTACTGCTACACCCCCTCTACCTACGACTTCATCGATTTTATCTAAAAAATCCTTTTCTAATTCTTCCCTTTTTTTCGGGTGCTCTCTTCCAGCATACGTACCTTCCATACATAAAACGTCACACTGTACTGGTTTTGTTCCTTTCACAAGTCTAGTATCAATGACATTTAAGTCACCTGTAAACAAAGTTTTTCTCGAGCCTACAAGTTCGAACATGAGTGAACCAGGTATATGCCCCGCAGAATGAGAACGGATTTCATGGTCTCCCCCTATACCCTTTTTTTGTGATGGCTCCACAGGAACAATGCTGTGTTTAGCCTCTTTTATATCTTCACTACTATATGGCGGCGCATAGCCCTCTGTTTTAGCAATTTTAATCGAATCTTTGTGTAGCAAGCTACTGATTTCACCAGTTAATTCTGTCGTCAAAATAGTTTGATCATATTCAGAACAAAGCGAAGGTATCATTCCAGAATGATCAAGATGAGAATGAGTAAGTAGTGTCATATCGACTGGTGGTGCTGGAAGAGGAAATGCCGGTGGTTTGCTAGGTGTCATACCATATTCGAAAAGTAATTTTATGCCGCCTGTCTCTAGCACCATTGCTAAGCTGCCCACTTCATTGCTGCCACCGAGAAACTGAATTTTTATATCGTTATTCATTTTAAACCAGGCCGGGAAAAAGATAGGGGTTGATTAATGTTTGGTCACCTTTCTTTTGGCTTTACAATAAGAACAGATTCATCCTTATCCACAATAACTACCTTTGTACCTTGCTCAATTGTTGTATCCGATCTAGCCTGCCAATACTCTCCTTTAAAGCGAACGTAACCTGGTTCGCCAGGTGTTATACGATCGATTGTTCTAGCTTTTTCTCCAATAAAAACACCAATTACCCTCTTTTTATTTCTGATCTGCAATACCTTATACAAAAGAAAAACAAAAAATATTGCAATAAGTACGATCACTACTAGCGAGATTACTATTGCGGTTTCCATATACTCCATTGATATCAACCATTCCCTATTTGGATAGCTTGGAACTAGAAATATCGATCCAATTGCCAAACATATAATTCCACCTATGCCTATAACACCAAAGCCAGGTGTTGCAAATATTTCTATAATGAGCAGTAGGCACCCGATAATTATAAAGATTATGCTCAACGTGGATATTGCAAAGCCCGATCCAATGAGTGAAAGCAGAATAGCAATAACACCAAAGACTTCTGCCCCAAAACCGGGCGATGATATACCAAAAATCAACGCAAAAATACCAAGCATCAGTAAAAGAGAGATGAGTATCGGGTTTGATATCATTTTCATAATTTGAATTTTTGGTGAAGGAGAATACATTATTTTTTCTGCATCTTTTGTATGTAACGTTATGTTTCCAGAGGATGTAGTGACATTAGTACCATCGATATCGGCAAGTATCTGATCGATAGAAAAAGAGACAAATTCGACAACACCGTATTCACATGCCAAGGTAGCATTCAAATTGAGATTTTTTCTAATAAAATTCTCTGCAATCGTTTCATTTCTATCGTACATGTTCGCCCGTTCTTTAATCCATTCTACAAGGGCATTGATTATTTTCGAATCATTAATTACCTTAGTCCCTTCAATACCAACTTCTACGGGTTGACAGGAACCAATTATAGTATGATCTGCCATCGCTGCAATGTGTGTACTAAGCAGAATGAAAGTTCCAGCAGACCATGCCGCAGAGCCACTGGGATAAACATACCCTATGATTGGAATCTGACTGCTATGTATTATATCTGCTATGTCAAATGTCTGTTGCAATCCTCCCCCGGGTGTGTCAAGCAGAAGGATAATTGCCTGAGAGTTTTGGTTATTGGCCTGCTGCATGCTTTCGGCTAAAATTTCAACAGAAGATTGGTCAATAGTGTCAGTTATTTCTACAATTAGTACATTTGAACTCCGAGCATCTGCAATAAAAGAAAAAGAAGAAAAAATAAAAAGAAAAGCGAGTAAAACAAGAGAGATTTTTAGCTTCATTCTACTACTTTCTTGTTAACTGCTTTTGCTATTCCCGCAACAGTTCCCATTTCTCCACCTGGAACGATTATAAGATTTTTCTCTCTGGCTATTTCTGAAAGTGTCTGAAGTTCCCTAAGTCTCATTGCAGCTGGTGTTTTTTGATAGAATTCTGCGGCTTCGGACATTTTCTTTGAAGCCTGAAATTCTCCGTCTGCTATGATTATCCTTGCTCTTTTTTCTCGTTCTGCTTCAGCTTGCTTTGCAATTGCTCTGAGCATTTCGTCAGGTAGTGCTACATCTCTAATTGTTACATTGGACACTTTTATACCCCAGGGATCTGTACCTTGATCTATGATTGTTTGTAGGCTTTTGTTGAGCTCCTCTCTTTTTGAAAGTAATTCGTCAAGGGTCTGATTACCAAGTATGTCTCTCAATGTGGTCTGTGCTAGCAAACTTGTAGCTACTTCATATCTTTGAACCTCAACAACTGCCTTTTGTGGATCGGTTACCCTAAAGTATACTACCGCATCAACATCTACTGTGACATTATCTTTAGTGATCACTCTTTGTTTTGGAACATCTATGACACGAGTTCTTAAATCAAGTTTTATTGTACTATCTATTATCGGTATTACAAAAACAAGACCTGGACCTTTTATACCCAGTAACCTACCTAATCTAAATATAACAATCCTTTGATATTCCGCCATTATTTTTATCGCCGATGATAGCAACAGCACCAAAAATATTACAATTATTAGTATTATATACTCAATCATAGCTTTTTTACCTCCAACACCAATGGGAAAAACTGATTTGTGTTATTAAGTGTTTTCCCTGAAATTGTGTAAATTTTCACTTCTTTTTGATTACAATGATCATAGCAACTGTAAGGATAACTATCAAAAATAAGCAGATTACCGAAGTGAATAATAAATAGTTCATATTTGTCTTTATATTTTCAACTTCCAGATATAATCCTGCCCCGTCCTCCGTTTTTTCATATATCGTCAAGGTTACGTTTTTTTGCTTTTCTAAATCATAATTCGAGGATCTTAAGACATATGTTAAATCGTAGTCCCCTAGAGGAATATTACTAGGGATATCAAAGAGAATTTCAAACGTGGTTTCGTCCCCCTCATCTATAGTCACGTACCAGGAAGGTTCTATAGAAAACCAAGTATGCTGTATCCAATCAACTCCGTTTTCTATATCCAATCTGACACGAATTTGGGTGTTGCCTGTATTTTTCACCGTTAGATTTACTACGTTTTTTGTACCGCGTTCTATAAAAACCTCATCTTCTGTGGTAATCTCAAAATCAGGATAAGAAAAATCTTTTTCAAATGCAACAATGTCACCCCCTATTTCAGAATATCTTCCATAATAATTGTAGCTCATTAGAATTGGATCTCCTTTAAAAAGATCGTATATATCCGGGCTTATTTCATTCAGATCTTCTTCGGTTAAATTAATATCATATACCACATCGTCATACCAGTAATAGTCTAGATTTGAGTAAAACGAAATATCAGAAAACACTTCCTCTTTGATCAATTCTTTAGCGATACAGAAAACATTCACCTGTGCATAGGTTTCACCTACATCAGATGCAGCAGTTATCTTAAGAGGGTAAAAAAGAAAATCTGTTTTGAATCTATAGATAATAGGATTAATACTGTGCTCATCCTCCGTTACATCAATAATATCAAAGACAAAGAAAGAGATATTACCTTCAATATATTCCTCCACCATACTTTGGAATTTTGATGAAAAGGTTATATCTGTAAGACCTGCCGACGTAGCAAAGTTTGTTGCCCAGTCACTAAAGTTTGTTACATCAATAATCTTGACTATGGTGATATCGTGAGCACCGATTGTATCTTGGAAGGTTATCTCTACATTTCCAAGAGAATTCCCACTCTGCTCGAAATCCCAACCATCTCCTTTAGAATGATTCCAGATTTCGGTCAACTTTTCATTTATGATTTCCTGAAGTTTTGTAAACGATTCAAAACTTCCTTCTTTGACCTCCATGGGATTTGAAGGTAACGGAATGACTCGGAGCACTTTTGTAGACTCCGAGCTTTGAATATCTACCGAAAGAATGAGTATTTCTTCTGTTCCATTCCATGCGACAATAGCATTCTGAGCCTTCTCTTGTATATAGATGTGAGGAGGACCTATTATACCACCATCAGCAGAAACTAAAGGAAATACTAGCAAAAATACCAGCGAGAGAGCAATACAAAAACCAATCTTGTTATTCATGTTACCAAATATCTCTATTGAAACTTAAAGATTTCTAAATTGTTTGGAAATTTCCAAACAACAAAAGCAATAATGGTTTACTTTTATTTTCTTATTGTAAGCAACACAAAAATGACTAACTTCTAAATGTCTTTTTATTCCCGCCAAAACAAAAAGATTGGTTTTTAAACAAGTAAGATATTTGAAAAGTCAGAGTGGAAGAAATGAACTTAGGAATGTTTCCAATAGCTCCAATGCTTTTAGCCCTAGGTATCCCCATAATATATTGTCTAGGATGGAAAAAGGAAAGTCTACGAAAAGTAATGGCGATTTCTATTTGTTGTTTTTTTATAGTTTTTCTTTATCGAATTACTGCTGATTTAGGCAATATTATTGAACCCACTCTTGGATATTTTATAGGGAAATTAATCCTATTTACCATTCTCCCGCTGATTACTATTCTCTATCTCGAAAGATGCAAAATTAAAACAGCATTAACAGAAGTAGGTGTAAGGAAAGATAAACTTGTAAAAAGTATTCTTTTGGGACTCGGATCTTTAATAATAACTGTGATACTTGCGTTGATAATATATAGCGGGGGACAAACAGAACCTGCCTCAGCATATTGGAATACGGTTATGTTCTTTGAGGCGTTCAATGAAGAGTTTCTTTTTAGAGGAGTCCTACTCATATACCTCTGGAAAATCACAGATCTTAAAGTGGCATATGCAACCTCCATCCTTGCCTTTATGCTTGCTCATCCGCAACATCTCACGTCACTGTCTTTGATTTGTGTTGCAGCACAAGGAATACTACTAGGAGTTGTTGCTCATAAGACAAAAAACATCATTGGACCTTGGATTTCGCATGGAATTAACAGAGTGATACCGCAAATACTCATGGCAACAGTTTTCCAATTAATATAGGCGAAGAAAAACATCTACTAACCTTCACTTTCTGTTTGCTCCGTGTCTTTTTTCTGTTTTCTAATTATGATTTAATCGATTAATCCGTTTTTGCAAATAGTCTTGGTAATCATCAGCGGGACAGAGACCTTTTAATTATTATAGCAGATTAAACATAACAATACATGAGGTAATGAAAATGGTTTATTGTAAGAAATGTGGAGCGGAATTACCCAAAAATGCAAACTATTGCTCATCATGTGGGGCTTCGGTAAAAGAATTTAGAAAAGAAGAGTTTAACGTATCGTCAGACGATCTCATAAAAACGGTAAAGAAGTTAATCCATGAGGGAAATGTTAGAAGGATAATTATCAAAGATGAAAAGGGAAAACTGCTTTTTGAAATACCTGTTACAATTGGAGTAATAGGCACCATTATAGCTCCATGGCTTGCCGCCCTTGGTGTTATCGGTGCCATAGCAACCAACTGTACAATTGTCGTGGAAAGGAAAGAGGATTAAACATACTCTCAAATCCGACGAAGAAGATGTTGGGTTTTTACCTAGAGGAATCTAATTTATAATATACTGTAGTTTTTTCCTGTTAAAAATTTTTACTTTTTATAGTTAGAAAATATTTTGAGAAAATATTCTATATATGACTGGAAATCTTTGACATAGATTTTTAAAAGTCTCTAGATAATCCAATACTCTAACTGACTTACTATTTGGCATATTAACAGGTAAGGGATCTGACCACTCACTCCATGCTCCATTTTCATCTTGAGATCTTACTCGTATGTTAAAGCTTCCTTGTTCATCCCATTTATAAAATACCCTAACTGTTTCTCCTGAGGGATAATATTCTGTAATTGTTGTGTTTCCATCTCCCCAGTCAAATAAGTATCTAGTTTGATCGCCATCAGGGTCAATACTTGAGGTTGTAAACTTATAGTTAATGTTGATTCTACCAGAATTAGGTCCATCTGGAGTACTAGGTTTTTCAGGTGGATTTGAAATAGGATACAGGCTTAGGGCTGGATCACCATACAATGTAGTACCCATAAGTGTACTATAGCACCGATAGATCCAGTCTGGATTGTATTCGTTAAACATAAAATGGTTAGAAAAATAAAGTTTTGAGTTACTTAATGCATCCCCGCATGTCTGATCTTGGGAGATAAGATAATAAAAGAAATAATAGTCAATTGAAGCGAATCCTCCATCGGATTCATCATTCCAAACTCGGGTAATGTTGTAAAAACCTATGTCAGTTGTACCAATATATGCAACTGCAGCATTATTTTCAATAAAGCTACGTCCCATGTTATTTGGGCCGTGTAATTGACTGCATCCACCTGAAAATACAATTGGAGGTTTTTCCATTGATAATGTTTGGCTATCACTTCTTGTTAAAATATCTTTGTAAATAAGTTCACCCTCGCCTACTTCTGGTATGTTGTCTCCATCATCATGATCCCAAATCCATCGTGCAGCACGATTTTCATTTGAATGCCCAATCATGTTTACAATAGCATAGTTATTTGTCCATTCGGATAAAACATTTGAGTGTTCCAATGGGTATTCATAATTATAGGTTGATGGTCGAATGCCCTCTGCTTCATACATTCTTACAGAGTTAAAATCTTCAGGGTCAAAAATATCAATTCGGCACTCTTCCATGATTGTTGCGCAATCTGATCGGTCATAAACCCACCCATATGCTTCTAAACCTTGATAGTAACTAATTGCCCCAAGTAAAAGAACGTTTTTCTTCCATGTTCCTGTGTCAGATCCGTATTGCATGATATTTTCACATATTTGGGCTACGGTATCTTTGTTATCACTTGGAATCCTACCTACAGAAATTTCTGGAATAAAATCGACATCGTCATCTCCATATTCAGCATATTTACCGTCTTCATCAAGATCCCAATTTCCAGTAATATCAGAGTAATAAAAATCAGAATAAAGATATTCCCCAAAGTCCCAAATTATAGGATCGCATCTTCTCATAGGAATAGTATTTCGTGTCCCAACGATCAAAACATAATTAATGCCCCATTCTTCATATTTATCAATTAAAAAGTTTCTGATTTGTTCCTGTAAATCCTTACCATTATAGTTATCCGAGATCCATGAGATATTTACTATTTCAACAGAAAAACCAGGATATTCTTTCCAGATTTTAAATTCCTTAACTGCATCTTCAAGATCTGAAGTTGTTATTATTACGTAATTTGCGGTTTGTAAAGAACATATATTTGCTTGAGTAGTATTTTGGCTAACTGAAGACATGTTCTGATAAAAAGCACCTGCAACACTCATCTGAAATAAAGATATAATAACTAGTAATAAAACAATTTTCTTCATATTTTCATTTCTCCTTCAGAATTAATATATGTTATCAAGTAAAATTGTAATATATAAATATATCCATAACAAATTATCATAACTAGCGACCTTTATTAATGTATATTAAAACGATATTTTAACTATTTTTAAAAAATCAATATTATATTTATATAGCATACCAGCAACAGGAATCAAATTTTTTTCCAGTAAATACAAGTTCAATATTGTTACATTCATGATAATATATAAATATGCAGGGGAAGGTTTTTGAACACCTCAAAGAACGCGAATAAGAGCAAATCACCCCATGAAATTCTTATACCCAATGTACCTAGTTCTTTGTTTCTATATACATATTACTCACTGGAGTGGATCCTATCGCAAAATCGAATGAGCTTTTGCCACAATGGTTAAAAGTAGCATGAATATTAGATTATTGTAAAGACGTATAACGGTGAGTTTATACCTTTGCACGCAGAGAGATAAACAGTTTTATGATAAGACAACATACCATAAATGGGGAAATGAGATATGACTGAAATCACTAAGATAAAAGCAAGAGAAGTCTTAGATTCAAGGGGAAATCCAACTGTCGAGGTTGACATAGTAACTGAAAATGGTATTTTTAGAGCTATGACCCCTAGTGGGGCAAGTGCCGGGCAACACGAAGCATTAGAACTCAGAGATAATGATAAGTCAAGATACTTTGGAAAGGGAACATTGAAAGCTGTTGAAAATGTAAATAAAATAATAGCTCCAAAAATTGTTGGAATGGATTGCCGCCATCAAGAAACAATTGATAAAATAATGATTAAGTTAGATGGGACGGAAAATAAAGACAAATTCGGCGCTAACGCAATACTTCCCGTTTCTATGGCAATAACCAAGGCAGGAGCCGCTGCTAAGAACATCCCACTATACCTATACATCGGGGAATTGTTCGGTGTTATGCCACATAAATTACCTGTTCCCATGTGTAATGTAATCAACGGTGGAAAACATGCAGGACAGGAGAATTCAATACAGGAACATATGCTTATGCCCACAGGAGCAAAGAGTTTTACTGAAGGCATTAGAATGATTTCTGAATCTTATCATCATCTCGCCAAACTCCTAAAACAAAAATTTGGTGCTGGAGGGACACTTATTGGAGATGAAGGTGGTTTTGCCCCTGCTCAAATAACTGACGTAAATGAGCGATTAGATTTAATGCTTAAAGCAGTGGATAACGCCGGATATGATGGGATGATGAAAATAGCAATGGATCCTGCAAGTAGTGAGTTTTTCTACGATGGAACGTACAAGATTGGGGAAAAATCATACTCTGGAGGGGAGATGGTTGATTTCTATGCCGATCTTTGTAAGAAATATCCCATCATAAGCATTGAAGATGGTCTTGCTGAAGATGACTGGGATTCCTGGGTTGAAATGGTAAAAAAACTTGGAACAAAAATTCAAATTGTAGGAGATGATTTATTTGTCACAAACACAAAAAGGATACTCTGATTCTTCACCCAGTTCTTCTTCGATTCTCATCAATTGGTTGTATTTTGCATTCCTATCGCTTCTGGCCGGTGCACCTGTTTTTATCTGTCCTGCACTTGTTCCAACAA
>Ga0255367_1135_pt2 | contig 16373 bp, 13 predicted proteins | sample ANMaggSeSYBR01D8_FD_182098 | JGI IMG/M metagenome (GOLD analysis project Ga0255367, IMG submission 182098) | Sediment cell enrichment communities from methane seep in Santa Monica Basin, California, United Staets - ANME aggregate JGI... | ecosystem: Environmental > Aquatic > Marine > Cold seeps >... | reverse complement strand
GGTTAATCTCATATTTGAGTTTTCAAATTTCTGGACATATAAATATAGGGTGGAAAAAAATGAACACAGAACGCGAAAAGATCGAATTTGATGTGCTGTTTATTGGAGGCGGCCCTGCAAGCCTTGCGGGCGCAATAAGATTGATGCAGATTGCAAGAGAAAAAGATATAAATATCGAGGTAGCTCTCATTGAAAAAGGATCGGATATAGGATCAAATGTTTTGAGCGGAGCTGTTTTAAATCCCATTGCATTAAAAGAGCTTGTACCTGATTTTCTGCAAAGAGGCTGTCCAATTGAAAAAACGGTAAGGGGTGACGAATTTTACTTCCTGACCAAGAATAAATATTATCATCTACCTATTATTCCAAGGTACATGCATAACAAAAATTTCTTTATTATCAGTTTGTCTAAATTTACAAAGTGGCTCGCCGGAATAGCCGAAGAACTTGGTGTAAACATATTCCCTGGTTTTGCCGGGAAAGAAATTCTTTATGCCTTGGATCAAAAGACAATAACAGGAGTCCGCACAGGCGATAAAGGACTTGGAAAAGACGGCACCCCTAAGGGCAATTTTGAACCAGGAATAGATTTGCTGGCTAAAATTACTGTTTTGGGAGAAGGTTCAAAAGGAAATCTTATAAGAGATATTGAGGAAAAGCTTGATATATTTTCAGGGAAGATGCCGCAGGTTTTTGAAACCGGAATCAAAGAAGTTATACAGCTTCCTGAAAAAAACTATTTTACAAACAGTAAAGGCAATGATATCCATACTTTTGGTTATCCATTAGGCCTTAATACACCTGGCGGCGGATTTATTTATGAAATGAAAGACAGTAAGATTTCGATAGGTTATCTTACCGCACTATCATATAGCAATCCTATGCTTGATCCTTACGAAGAATTCATAAAATTCAAGAAACACCCTTTTATAGCAAATATTATTAAAAACGGTAAAGTAATAGAACAAGGCGCAAGGACTGTTCCTACCGGTGGATATTTTACAATGCCGGTACTCTCTGTCGATGGTGGGGTCTTTGTCGGAAGCTGTGCTTCAATACACAACACCCCTGGCCTTAAAGGAATTCATGTATCTATGAAGTCCGGCATGCTGGCGGCAGAAGCAATTATTGAAGCTATTGAAAAGAACAGCTTTACCCAGAAGACTCTCGGTCATTATCATGAATTATTTGAAAAAAGCTGGGTAAAGAAAGAAATTTTTGAAGGAAGAAATTTTTCGCAGGCTCTTTCTAAAAACGGATTGCTTAAATTTATATTTCTTGGAACCCAGTATTCCACAAAAGGACGTGGTATATATGATAACATGCCTATTGAAGAAGATTGCAAAACATTAAGGATTGCAAAAAATGGTGGGCATGCCGGGAAAAATTTGGACAAAAAGGTCTTTGATGGTGTTTTGTATGTAGATAAACTCACAGGTGTTTATCTTTCAAAAACAATGCACAGAGAGGATCAGCCGTGCCATATTATAGTTCATGATAAAAACTTATGTGTTAATCAATGTTTCACAGACTATCAATGCCCCTGTACTAAATTCTGCCCAGGCAATGTTTACGAAATTGAAATAGACGAAAAGACTTCTCAAAGACGACTTAAACTTAACCCAGCTAACTGCCTTCACTGCAAAACCTGCGAGATCAAAGATCCGTTCAGGAATATTACCTGGACATGCCCGGAGGGTGGCGATGGCCCAGGTTATACTATACTTTAGAAGTTTGTAGGGATTGGGAATCGGGGCTAATAATATTGCCACTTGACTGTTTTGTTAAACTGGCATAATTATTTAAAAATTATTACAATTATCTTAGCTTTCGATAGTTTTTAGAGGTATAATTTAATTTATCAATTCTGTGAGCCAAAGTGCCTAAAATGCCTAAAGTGAGCTAAAGTGCCTAAAGTTAAGGAATTCTGCCATTTTATATAGGTTCTTTAATGCTATCAATGTACAAAGGATACAACCTCTGTCTATCTTTGGATTATCAATTAAAACGCCGAAGGCGTACCACAACTTTAGGCACTTTAATATACTTTAGCTCACTTTAGGCACTTATAACTTGATCGCAACATATAGTACGTGTTTAATTCAATGAGTACAAGAAAAAACTAGCGAAACATAAGAATTATCTTTGGAGAGATAAGCATTATATGCCTTTTTCAATTGCTCTGGCCGGAAAAGGAGGCACAGGCAAAACTACAATAGCCGGCATGCTGATAAAATATTTGGTGATCAAGGGAAAGACCCCTGTACTTGCAGTAGATGCGGATTCAAATGCGAATCTAAACGAAGTGCTTGGCCTTGAGGTTAAAGATACACTTGGGAATGCCCGTGAAGAAATGAAAAAAGGAAAAGTCCCCAGCGGTATGACCAAAGATGTCTTTATGTCAATGAAACTGGAACAGGCTATTGTTGAAACCAAAGGATATGATCTAATTGTTATGGGACAACCTGAAGGAGCGGGTTGTTACTGTGCCGCCAATAATCTTTTAACGGGATTTCTTGAACGGCTTACAGGCAACTATCCTTATATAGTAATGGATAATGAGGCCGGCATGGAGCATATCAGCCGTTTAACAACACAAAATGTTGATGTTCTGCTTATTGTTTCCGACACATCAAGACGAGGACTTCAAACAGCTATTAGAATTAACCAACTTGCAAATAAATTAAATATAGGGGTTTCAAAAAGCTATCTGATTATTAATAAGGTAAAGGAGAAACCATCTGAAGTTGTATTTGATATGATTCAAAATAATGGTATTGAAATCGCTGGAACAATACCTGATGATACTACACTTTACGAATATGACTTAAATGGAATCCCTACTATTAAAATGCCTAATGACAATAAGGCTGTTAAATCGGCATTTGAAATATTTGATAATATTATTACCTGAATTAAGAGACAATTATGAATAAAACCGGTTTTTTATATGATGAAAGATACTTACTTCACGATACCGGCCCATACCATCCTGAGGTTCCTGCAAGACTGGAAGCTATTTATAGCGGAATAAAAGACGCAAATCTTCTCTCCATGCTAACCTTGATCAAGGCAAGCAGTGCGCATCTTAAGTGGATAGAAACCGTGCATGAGAGAGACTATATCAATCGCTTTAAAAATGCTTGTCTTGCAGGAAAAAAAATATTCGACAGTCCGGATAATCAGATATGCCCTGAAACTTATGATACAGTCCTGCTTGCAGCAGGGGGCATTCTTGATACAATAGATCTGGTCATGAAAAACAAAATTGATAATGCCTTCTGTGCTGTAAGGCCTCCAGGTCATCATGCTGAAATTAACAAAGCTATGGGTTTCTGCTATTTCAACAATGTTGCAATTGCTGCAAGGTATCTTCAAAAAGAATGGAATATAAAAAAAGTCGGAATCGTGGATTTTGATGTCCATCATGGTAATGGGACTCAACACATTTTTGAACAAGATCCATCTGTATTTTATTATTCGATTCATCAGCACCCCTCGTTTGGATACCCGGGTACCGGCCGGGAATTTGAAAAGGGATCAGGGCCCGGCTATGGATTTACTTTAAACTCTCCTGTGTTGCCGGACCAGGGAGACAGCGAATACAAGAAATTTTTTGAAAGTGATCTTTTCGCTGCTTTCGAAACATTCAGGCCTGAAATTATTATTGTATCAGCAGGTTTTGATGCTCATATTGATGATGATATGTCGGATATCAAGTTGTCAACAGAAGGCTTTTCATGGATAATGGAAAAAATAGTCAAAATGGCAAGCGCTTATTCTAACGGTAGGTTAATTTCTGTGCTGGAGGGAGGATATTCCCTTAAACGCCTTCCGGAGCTGGCAAAAAATCATGTTGAAATTCTATTAAATAGTGCCTGAACAAAAACTCAGAACACCTGAAATTACAGCCAGTTAGATACTATTTTTAAACCGATGATTTTTAGCAGTTAGCTTTTAGCTTTTAGCTTTTAGCTTTTAGCAATTAGCCTTTAGCTAAAAGCTAACCGCTAATGGCTAATAGCTTTTTCACAAATAAGCTATTTGGAAGTCAAAATGTTTGGAGGATAAAATGTTTGTCAGCCAATCGATGACCAGGGAGGTCATCACAATTAACAAAGACGCTGATATTTTCGAAGCAAAAGATAAAATGACCAAATACCGCATACGCCATCTTCCTGTTGTAGGGAAGGATAATCGTATTATAGGAATTGTTTCAGATCGAGATATAAGAAGCGCTCTTCCATGCAGTTTATTAAAAGATTACGATATAGGAAAAACAAGGGAAAAACTTTTAGAGTTTAAGATAAAAGATATCATGATAATTGATCCCTTTACTGTTTCTTTGTCATATACCATTCAAGATACTCTTTTACTTATGCAGAAAACACGCGTTGGAGCATTCCCTGTTGTAGATAAACAAGGCAGAATTAAAGGCATCGTCTCTACTCGTGACCTTTTACGTTCATTTATCAATGTTCTGGGTTTAGGAGAACCCGGAACCCTATTATGTATTATTGCAGAAGAAAAAATCGGTCAGTTGAAAAAAATTGTTGACGCCATAACCGAGGAAAATATTTCTTTTGGCAGTGTTCTTGTAGCGAGATACTGGGAGGAAGGCAAGAGAGCTGTTTTCCCATACCTTTTAACAAAAAAGGTAAGTCACGTAAAAAGAAAACTTATGAAAATGGGCTACACTCTCCTCGACCCGACAGAATGGTATATCGACCAGGTATCTCAAGATAAATGATATATAGACTTTCAGATCACTAATTTCACTGTGTTATCAGTCGTCGACGTATAGACTAATACGCCTTCCTCCTTCTATCCTTGTGAAATTAGGTAGCCGTTCACGGCTTGAAACTTGAAATTGGAAAGTAGAAATTTGGGAGAGATGAAACGAGTTTACGAGTTGGATGTTTGTAAACTGGCAGAATACAAAGCAATGGTTGAAAAACTCGGCCTCAAATTGAATACGTTCATCAACAGTACAAAAGCATAAAGGCCAAATTTCCAATTTCTATTTTCTAATTTCAACGTTCCGTGAACGCTTACGAAATTAGTTATCTGAAAGTCTATAACTTCAGACCCTGAACAAGAGGGTAAAATGTATATTAAATGCTGGGGATCAAGAGGTTCCATTCCTGTATCAGGGAAAGATTATATTAAATACGGCGGCGATACAACCTGCCTGGAAATAAGATGCAAAAGTAATGATATAATTATTGTTGATACCGGCACTGGAATTCGAAGGCTTGGGAACCAGTTAATAAAAGAAAGTCTATATAAATATAATATTATCTTCACACATGCCCACTGGGATCATATAATGGGTTTCCCTTTTTTTAAACCGCTTTATTCCAAACATGCTGAATTCCGAATGCACGGATGCCCATTTCACGGTATCTTTGTAAAAAATATGCTTTCAAAAATTATGGCCCCGCCTTATTTCCCGATACGGGATTCTGATTTAAGGGCAAGAATATCCTATGAAGAAGCATGTCAAACAAAATTTGAAATAGGATCCGTCACAATAATACCCATCCCTATCAGCCATCCTAACCGGGGTAGTGGATATAAATTCATTGAAGACGGGAAATCTTTTGTTTTTCTTACAGACAATGAGCTGGGTTTTATCCATCCTGGAGGTCTGGAGTATAAAGAATATCTTAAATTCTCTTATGAAGCGGATCTGCTTATTCACGATGCGGAATATACACCTAATGAATATAAAACAACTATTGAATGGGGACACTCGGCATATACCGATGCGCTGAATCTTGCTTCTGAAGCCGGAGTAAAAAAATTGGGACTTTTTCATATTAATCAGGAAAGAACTGATAGTAAAATGGATAAAATTGTTGAAGATTGTATGAAAAGCATAGCTGAAAAAAACCATAAAGTTGAATGCCTCGCAGTAACTGGCAACATGAGTTTCGTATTATAAATTAGCGCCCTTCGGGCGAGCTTTTAGCTTTTAGCTTTTAGCCTTTAGCCTTTAGCTAAAAGCTAACCGCTAATGGCTAATAGCTTTTTCACAAATCTTCACATCGATAAATAAGCTGAACCTATTGCTATCATTAAAAAAATACTTTTTGCACAGGCACTGAATTAATGACAGAAAAAAATAATAACAAAACCCTGATAAAAACTGTTTCATTAACCCCACCCTCTTTACAAGATAATACTGCGGATGCTGAAAGGCTGATAAAGGCTCTAAAACCTTTTCTTGAAACCGATGCAGTAGATATTGATCTTTATTTATTAAGGCAGCTCCCTGATCTTCTCAGAAAATGGAACTATAATATCCGCTGTATCTTTTTAAAAGACCGCACAAGATGGATTCTTACAGGTATTACCGACTCAACAGATACAGTTCCCATTGCAGGAATAGCTGTTGACTTGGGCACCACAAAAGTTGTCCTGCGCATCATAGACCTTTCAACAGATCAAATTCTTGCCGAACATACATTTGACAACCCCCAGATAGCTGTTGGACCTGATATATTAACCAGGATACATTACTCTGATCATGATGAAGGGCTGAAAAATATAAACAGACTGATTATAAACGGTCTCAATCAAATGATTGAAAAATTGTGCAGCTCATGCAACATCAAACCTGATAATATATACGCTGTTTCTGTAGCAGGCAATACTGCCATGACTCATTTTTTCATGGGGCTCAATCCATATTGGATAATACGAGAACCGTATATTCCTGTCGTAAACAAGCCCGGCCTTATTAAAGCAAAAGAATTCGGCATTAATGTTAACCCTCTTGCAAGAGTTATTATATTCCCAAATGTCGGCAGCTACTTTGGAGGCGATCTGATAGCAGGTATTCTTTTCTCGGGTATTGATAAAAAAGAAGATGTATCCATTTTAGTAGATGTTGGCACAAATGCAGAGGTCTTGCTCGGCAATAAACATTGGCTTATAGCATGCGCCGGTGCGGCAGGCCCCGCCCTCGAAGGCGGTGTAACCAGGATGGGAATGCTGGCTGCTCCAGGAGTTATTGATCGGATTACAATTGACCCGGTTACTTTTAACATTAAAGCTCATACAATAGGAGATGAGCCTCCTAAGGGAATATGCGGATCAGGACTTATAGACCTTGCAGCCTGTCTCTTTCTTTACGGCATTATCGACATCCGCGGCAAGTTTGTGCCATCAATGTGCGGTAACAGGCTGAAAGATAAAGATGGTATGAAATATTACGTGGTAGTGCCTGCAAACGAATCCGGAACAGCGTCTGATCTTATAATCAGCCAGGCGGATCTTGACAGCCTGATAAGATCTAAGGCCGCAATGTATACAATACTTGAAACTATTACTTCTTCGGTAGGAATATCGTTTAAAGATCTTTCTACATTTTATGTGGCCGGCACTTTTGGTTTTTATATCAATCCCAAATCAGCGATTTCCATTGGAATGCTTCCCGACTTGCCTGTTGATACCTACAAATCATTAGGCAACAGTTCATTGGGCGGAGCAACAATGGCAATCACATCAAATGATTGCCTAAATGAAATTGATAATATCAGAGACAAAATAACCTATCTGGAGTTAAACGTAAATCAGGAATTTATGAACAGATTCAGTGCCGCCAAGTTTCTACCTCATACGGACAACTCTCTTTTTCCTTCAGTTAAACCTCAGTTAAGCCTCAGTTAAGCCACAAAGAGGTATAGACTTTCAGATTATAATCCCGCATTCCCCTCTTTCCCATCCTTAGACCTATCCCTTATGAACTATCCTGAAACTATGTAAAAAATGTAATAGAATTTATGTAATTTGCCTCTCAATTTGTGACTACTCAGCCTTCAGCCTATCCACCTGAGTAGTTACCTCAATTTCACATATTTTCTATGAATTAGCATAGCTGTTTTTTGTCATACAATTAATGTAACTATTTAATATCTAATGAATTACTTCAATAATAATATCAATGGCATGTTTTTTGCTTAAAAAGGCATATGTCCTGTAGGTTTAAAATGGAAGGCCATCTGTATTAACACATAAGGGAGCACTCATGAAACATGAAAGAGAAAAACTCTTGAGCATTGCCTTCGATGCGATTTGTCATGGCATCTCTGTGCTTGACAGCGATTTAAACATACTTCTGGCTAACAAAACAGTTGAAAAATGGCACTCCCATGCCCTTCCTGTCATAGGCAAAAAATGTTACGAAGCCTACCATGGAAAAAGTAAATGTTGTGAGTTTTGCCCCGCGGAAAGATCTCTTAAGAACCATAGTGTTCAGCACGAAATCGTGCCCGTGGTTGAGGTGGATGGAGCGGAGGGATGGCGGGAGGCAAGCGCTTTTCCTGTTTTTGATCAAAGCGCAAACCTGACAGGTGTCGTTGTATGTGTTCGAGAGATTAAAGGCCGAAAAGAGGCAGAAGATCTGCAAAAAGAATACTGCGAGTTAGAAAAACGTCTTCATGAACGAACAATAGAGTTTTCAAAAACCAAAAAAGAACTACAGGCGGCAATATCCGGTCTCAAGAAGGCTGAGAAATCCCTAAAAAAAACAAGGGCGGAATCAGAGTTGCAGACCTGTAAAATTAAGAAAATAAATACAGCGCTCAAGGTTTTGATGCAACAAAGAATCGAAGCCAAAACAGAGCTTGAAGAGACGGTATTGCTGAATGCAAAGGAACTGATTGTGCCTTTTTTGGAAAGATTAAAAAAGAGTAGCTTGGACAGCAAACAAAAGGCCTGTGTAAATATCATCGAATCAAATTTGAATGAGATTGTTGCGCCGTTGGTGAGCAAATTTTCCAAAATAAAGTTGAAGCTCAGTCCCACGGAAATTCAGGTAACAAATCTTGTTAAGCAGGGTAAAACCACAAAAGAAATCGCAAAATTCATGAATCTGGCCACAAGTACAATCGATACTCACAGGAACAAAATCAGAAAAAAGCTTGGCATAAAAAACAAGAAGATAAACCTTAAAACCTACCTCTTATCCATCTCATAATATGGATATTCAAGGCTACGTCATTTAAGCTGATAACCTGCTGACTTAACGAGAATTGTTTACTTATTCAATTTTCAATAAATTCGAAGCACGAAACACGAAACAAATACGAATGACCAAAATCCAAAATTCTAAACGGGTTGAGCCCCGCAAATATTGGATAACTGCTTGAAATGTTTTGGTCATTTGATATTCGAAATTAGATATTGTTTCGAGTTTCGATATTCGGATTTCGGATTTGTAAGCGCTTACGTCCCCCAAAACTCCTAATATTAAAGCTTTAGCACCGACTTTGACGTTTCCCTATATGGATATTTGATCCATATTATATCCCCAATCTTTCAATATTGACATTCCAGCTTAGTCTTGTATTTTGCCACTATGATTCTATTTCTGGAACAAGCCATAAAATACACTCATCAGAAAGTATCAACATAAAGCCTTCAGGGGGTAATATTCACCCTTGGAGGCTTTTTTATTTCTCAGACAGTTAGGCATCGGCAAAGCCATACGAACCCGTCAAACTTTCAAAGATCTTTTGACAAATTAACAACGCTCAGGGGTTGAGTTTAGAAACTCATTAGAAGCTGCAAATTGGATAACAGCAAAAAGGAGTAAAAACATTAGACTTTTTTGGCAATACTTGCAGGCGTACTGGCGCTGATCGGCATATTTGTGCAACAACCGGCAGCTCTGAGCGCCCCAGGCCTGACAATGGCGGCATTGGGTATGCAGTGTTAATATAGAGGTAAAAGGAGTAAATGATATTATCTTGGATAGTGGCACCTTATTCACTATTCAAGAATGACCGATTCCGATGGGAAAAAGGTGGCCAGGCTTTTAACTTGGAGACAACTGACTTATGGACTTCAATCTATGAAACAAAAAGGAGAAAAGGAGAACGAGATGATAATAAGAACGAGGAAAAACAACATGCTATGTTTGCTTCTTCTTGCTGTCATGGCCATCGTTTTCGGGTTCAACTCAGCTCCGGCGCAAGCCACATATTCCTGTTACGGTAGTCCTGCGATGGTGAATCTCTATGCCGGTCAGGCTCTAAATATTGGCACAGTGACCACATGCACCGACGGGAACAATCTTTATGTGAAGTACATTACCAACGGCGACTGGGTTCTAACCGAGACTCACTTGGCTGTTGCCACTTCCATCAGCAGCATCCCGCAGACGCAAAAAGGAGACCCTAAGGTCGGTAGATTCCCCTACCAGGCAACCCATGCGTCAGTCAATGAATATACTTATGTGATCGACCTTGAACAAGCAAACTACTCGGAAGGGACTCAGCTTTATATCGCGGCGCATGCGGATGTGCTGCTGTCAGATGAACAAGGCAATGTAGCGTGTCAGGAGACTGCCTGGGGTGATGGTGACGGGTTTTCGGGTGGGTCTTGGGCCACTTACTTCACCTACGAAATAGGGCCTCCAATTTTGGGGCCCGAGGGAGGAACATTCGAAGGAAATGGCGGTGTTGTTGTGATCGTTCCTCCCGGTGCAACTGATGAATATGTCACTATCGATATCGAGGTAGTCGAAGAGGATGGACTGGCAAAAGATGTTCCTCCCAACTGCATATTTATGGGTGCTGCAAAATTGGATATTGAAGATGTCGTATTAAGTGACAATGCCGACATTACAATCCCATGCCCTTCTGGAGTTCCGGAAAATGCTGAGATTTATGTTGCCAAGGTTGTCGAATACGCAGGAACTCAAATGTTTATGATGGTTGATACCGCAACCGTTCAGGGAGACACAATAACTTCCCAAAACCCGGCTTTTCCGGGAATTTTGGGTAGTGGAACCTTTGTTTTTCTTTGGGGTGAGAATGTCGGGTGGATAGGTGGTCAGGTAACCTATGCAGCCGGCGGTGATCATGTCCCACGCGCAGTGGTGACTCTAAGTGGCGGATACTGGCTGGATATTGCCGGCAATGATGGAAACTATGGCTTGCCTGCCTGGGCGGGAAATTTTGTCGTAGTCGCATTTGACTACAAGACTGGCGAACATGGCGAAAAACAGGGGTATATGCCTTCAAATGGCGCAAGTGTTAATGTGAATATACAAATTGGAGAAGGCTCTGGCCCTGTTCAAGGTACTGTGAATATACAAATTGGCCCTGTTCAAGACATGAATGGAGACTTTGAAACCGGTGATTTGACTGGGTGGGAGTTGAGCGGTGCTGGCTCGGTTGTTACTTCTTTTGGCCCTATTTCGCCTTATGAAGGCAATCACATGGCTATGATCAGTAGTGGGAGCGGAGCCGTTGGAGATGCTTCGAGTGCCATGAAGCAAAGTTTCACCGTGCCTGCAGGCACTACGGTATTGACTTATCCACTACAATTTCGTATCCGAAGAGTACCCTGAGTATGTTGGAAGTCAATACAATGATGTATTCAACGTCACTTTGCATACTCCAGACGGCTCAAGAGAAATCGCATTTGAGGAAGTGAACAGTGCCGATTTCCAACCGGTATCAGGTATACCATGTGGGTCGGGTGACTGCACATGGGGGCAAACCGGTTGGATAAGAAAGTCTATTGATGTGTCGCAATGGGCTGGCAAGAATGATACTTTGACCCTTACTGTTCATGATGTTGGTGACACTATATATGACACGGTTGTGTTGCTGGATGACATAGCCTTCCATTTCAAGATAGTGTTTGCAACGGACAGGGATGGCAATGAAGAAATTTATTCCATGAACACAGATGGCACCGGGCAAGTCAATTTGACCAATAATCCGTACGCGAGTGACGGTGTTACTCCTGCGGATGATGGTACTCCTGCCTTGTCTCCCGATCAACAATACGTTGTCTTTGGTTCTAATCGAGATGGAGATTGGGATATATATAAAATGAACTCTGATGGCTCTGACCAGACCAACTTAACGAACAATAGCGCAGACGACGGCTGGCCAACATGGTCACCTGGTGGCAGCAAAATTATGTTTCTTTCAGAGAGAGCAGGCAACGGACTTCGAATTTATCTAATGGATCCTGACGGCCAAAATGTAAAAGTAGTTGCAGAAGATTACGTTGTTTCCCATTCTGCTTGGTCTCCAGATGCACAGGAGATCGTTTTTGCATCAAGTAAAGATGGTGATACAGAGATTTATATTCTAAACTTAGAAACAGAAGAAATTACTAAGCTTACAAACAATGGCAATTATGACGATTATCCAGCTTGGTCACCAGATAAGAATTATATTGTGTTTGCATCTGATAGAAAATCACACAATCATAATGAATTAGACCTCTTTATCATAGACATTGCAAACAAGGATATAAAAGAGCTAATTACTATTGAAGGTGATGAGCGTTATCCGGGATGGGTTCCTGATACTGATGAAAGAATTGAAGGTGATGAGCGTTATCCAGCATGGGTTCCTGACGGAAGATTAGTGTTAACAGTCGGTAAGGATTATAGCAATAATCATACAAAAGAAATTTATGTTTCCAGATCTAGTATAGAATTTGAAACAATGAACGGTTTAAGAGATTTGAGAAGGTTGACAACGAATACTAAATTAGATAACCACCCTATGCTTGTCACTCCCAGGTATATTTTTCAAGAAATGGACGGTTTTGGCGGTTCCTTCACAGATTCTTCTGCATGGCTCATGTATAACGTTCTCGACGATAAGGAACGCCAAGAATGGATGGAGGAGTTATTTGATCCCGATAAGGGTATTGGCCTAAGCTACCTTCGTCAGCCAATGGGTGCTTCTGATTTCGCACTGAACTACTATACTTATGATGATATGCCAGATGGCGAAACAGATCCCGATCTTGAAAATTTTTCAATTTATTATGATGAATCATACATAATCCCGATGCTGCAACAGGCATTGGAAATTAATCCGGCTCTCAAGTTCATGGGAACGCCTTGGAGTGCACCAGCCTGGATGAAGGATAGTGGAAAGTTGGAAAGTGGTCGCCTGAAAGATGATTATTACAATACCTATGCAGAATATTTTTTAAAATATGTACAGGCATATGCAGCACATGGCATCATGATTCATGCTGTAACATTACAAAATGAGCCTCAGCATGAACCCTGTGACTATCCTTGTATGCAAATGACAGAAGACGATCCAGAAAAGTCGGACGATCCCGACGAACAATCAAAGTTAGCAAAGCTAATTGGGGAGACGTTTCAAAAAAATGGGATCGATACGAAAATTATCGTGTGGGACCACAATTGGGATAATCCCAACTACCCAATCGATGTTATGAACGAATCTGATGCAAAACCTTACATTGATGGTTCTGCTTTTCATTGTTATTGTGAAGACTGTGGACCTTCAGCTCAATCCGATGTAGTTGAAGTTCATCCAGAGAAGGATATATACTTCACTGAATGTTCAGGTACTGTCGGTTCAGATTTTGAAAAAGACCTTATATGGGATGTGTCAAAATTGATCATTGGTGCAACTCGTCATTGGGCAAAAACTGTCTTAAAATGGAATATCGCATTGGATGAAAATAGTGGTCCCAAGAGGTATACTAAATGTTTGGATGTGGAATTGTCTGAAATAGATCAAGATGGTGGCAAGGTACAGATATGGGAGTATCACGACGGTATCAACCAGAAGTGGTATTTTGACGATGTTGGAAGATTAGTTAACGGCGGAGGGAAATGTTTGGATGTGGAATCGTCTGAAATAGATCAAGATGGTGGGAAAGTGCAGATATGGGAGTGCCATGACGGTACCAACCAGAGGTGGCAATTTGACGATGCGAACAGATTAGCATTACAGGGAGGAGGTAGTGGTGGATGCACCAATTGCCGAGGTGTGTTAACTATAAACCAGCGTACTGGAGAAGTTACAAAAAACGTTGAGTATTATTCTTTGGGACACGCAAGCAAATTCGTTAGACCGGGTGCCAAACGTATAGAATCAACTGATTCCTCAGGGGAAGTAAAAAACGTGGCTTTCATTAATCCTGATCAATCAATAGTTGCTATTGTTCTTAATGAAGATACTAACCTACGTACCATTAACATACAATGGAACAAACAATCCTTCAGCTACGAACTGCCTAGTCGGTCTGTTACCACTTTCACGTGGCCCAATAATTTGAATGCAACAGTTGATGTATGGATAACCACAGGAGACAAAAAAAAGTTGTTGGAGGAGCAGCCACAGGTAAGCTTTGCTGGTATGTAGAACCATTCAAGTTCGAAATCTAAGTTTCCTCAAGAGAGAGAAATGGCAAGCGGGTCAAGTCTACTTTTGACCCTTGTTTAAAATTAATAAGGGTCAAAAGTAGACTTGATGATCATATAAAGGGCTTAGTATTGAGCTGGAGTGTTAACAGCGCCGAAAAAGTATCCAATTTTCAAGGGTGAAAAAGTACCCAACAAGCAAGGGTTTTAATTCCCCACCTGATTTTTTCTTTTATATTTTCTTCCTTCCAAATTTATTCATTATATTTTCTTTGGATTTAGTTCTTCTACTTTCTTTTCGGCACATGTGTTTGCTTTATGGACGAATTCATGAATCAAAACAAGCGATGCGCCTATTGCCATTGCAAGCGCCTTTTCCATCCAAATCCCCGTGTTAGGTTTAAACAATTTTTATTGTATTATTTCAAGGTATTGCATGAATCTGGGGTCAAACCTTGATTATTATAATAAGAAAATGTGAGACTCGGGCTATCCTTCCTAAAAATGCATGAGCCCGGGGAACGTTTGTGCGGGACGGGTACGTTGCTATTTTTGTATGTTTATTGATTTTTTTTGCTAATGGGAAAGACAGTTTGCGGAATTCTTCAATGCATTCTCAATAGTTCAGGTTAATGACAACAATCTAAGGCTTGCGCTGGAAAGCCATCCCAACATGTTCAAAATGCCCATCTCCTGTCATAATTTCCTTAAAACCGAGTTCCTTTATGATCACCATTGAAGTGAAATCGGTAAAGGATATCTTGGGCTTATCCTGGTATTTCAACCGCAGCGTAAGCCAACCCCAGGTATCAATAAAAAAGCTTCAAGCTTTCTCTCCATAAAGCTCACTGTCTATATCCTTGGCCAGAGAACCGTGCGATACGCCACCTATAAACTCCAGAATTGGATCCTTCCCTGGTTCGATGTCCAGTTCCCCTTTTTTCTTATTACGTTCTTACGTTCCTTTTCCAGAAGAAACTCCATAAAATCAAGAACTTCTCCTAATTTGCTTGCCGGAATCTCTTCAATGGTTGTGAGCAACCTCTGCTTTATCATTTTTGCCATTGCTCTGCACCTCCCAATGGATAATAGAGGACATCCTATGTTGCGAGTTAAAAACAATTGATTATATTTAAGGCAGTTGTTATCTTCTCATGTTGCACTCTTTCGTGTAACCAAATCTTTATTAAAGCGCCGCGGTCTACACCGATACTTTCTCTGATGCGATCAATCTCGTTGACCAGTTTTTCTGCCACATCAAGCGTGATGCGGACTTTCTTCCCGTGGCGAACAATCTTGGCCTCAGACATGTCAATAAGATTATGAATATCCTCGCCCTCGTCGAATCGTCGATCAAACTCTTCTGTGCTTTTAGGTAGTTTCTTGGCCATATAATTTCGTCTCCTGCTTTCTGGCGCGTCTTACGGATATGATACGTATAGCATCTCGCCGCCAAAAGCATACTGACTTGATATAACAAAAGGGTTGTTAAAATTCAGTCGAGGTATTTTAGGTGAGCCATCTCCTGCACTTTCTGCTTTGACTTGGCAAAGTCTACAAAGGCTTGAGCGGTTTTCTGCTCCAGGGAAGACCGTACTTTATTGACGTCTTCTTTTGAGGATAGCAGATTCTTTACCTTCTTCATTTTAAGCTTTTTTAATGAGTTCATCTCATACCTCGAAAAGATTGTTCACATAACAATGATATGGAATAATTTCGTCAGCGTCAACGGCGTGGATATTAAATCTTTGGGATCATTCGTCAAGAAGTTTCTATTGTTCAGTAGCAAAAAAAAAGTCCGGATAATGGATGGATAAAAATGCCATTCTGTCATGGGGGTTTGCGGTCGCATCAAAAAGTATTTCACCGGCAATTTTGCTATCTTTGAACAAGTCAGGTGTAGAAATCTCACACACCCAGATAAATTTTGGCATAGCCATTTCACAATACACATTTGCTATACCAAACGGCACCGAATCCCCTCTTCTCATTCTCTTAAAGGACTTTGATGAAGTCAGAAAGGTTCTGGTGACAATATCCTCATATTTCAACAGATTTGACCGGGCATTTAAACCCAACGTCTCTTCCGTTAAGATTGCTTCTGACAGTTTCACAATGTGTTCTGCTGAGAGATGGATCTTTTCATATAACGGCACAAAACCAGAGATACTTTATGGCGATGCCGGATTTGTCAATGGAAAGC
>Ga0255367_1149_pt1 | contig 16987 bp, 13 predicted proteins | sample ANMaggSeSYBR01D8_FD_182098 | JGI IMG/M metagenome (GOLD analysis project Ga0255367, IMG submission 182098) | Sediment cell enrichment communities from methane seep in Santa Monica Basin, California, United Staets - ANME aggregate JGI... | ecosystem: Environmental > Aquatic > Marine > Cold seeps >... | reverse complement strand
GATCTAAACCACAAGCTTTGTTTATTAGTACTGACAAATATATTACTTCATTTTTTAATGGGCAGTGTGATTGCCTCGAAGGCAATTTAGCATCCGTGATCAAAGTCACATTTGAGCTTTCGATGGCAATTCACTGGTTAGTTTACTGACGGCTTCGAAGAACCAAAATAATGACAACCTATCCTGCCCAAAGAATAGTTGGAGTAATAACAAAAAAAGATTGTGCAGGGGGTACTTTCATTATTTGAGCATGTCATTCGAAGAATTTCATGCACGTTTTCTGGTACACTTATTAATCGGTTATATTAACCGCGGATGAACGCAGATGAACGCGGATAATGCATGCGAAATCTGCGTTCATCTGCGGTTCTTTATTGTTCAAAAGATCAGAAGAAATTAAAAAGTCTCGCAACGTAAGTACGAATCTATTTATAGAATATGAGAATGATAAAAATATATGGAGATCACAGAGGCTGATGTAAATCGACCATTAGCAGAACTGGTTGAAAGTAGTAGAGAAAAAGTTGTAATTGAGGATATGGGTGACTATTATGATATCTTTTTCAGTATAGAATACATAGTTTTAAATTTTTGGGAGAAAAAACCAGCTCTTAAGGATAAAACGGTGTTATCTGCGTATCATAAACTTAAAAAAGATTTCGATGGGCAGAAAAAAGGCTCGCTTGCAGATGAAATTTCAAAATCTGTGAAAGCTATGTTGGTGCATAACAAAATTGAGGGGGAAAGGAGTTATACTTATGAGGAGATTATTTCATGTGTTAAATATTTGATCAAACTTGTAAACCAACACAGGAGCCCAAGTGGAATTGGGTATTTGCAATGGATAAAGACATTTTTTGAAGGTAATATGCCTATAACCGATACAGAACTGTTTGATTATATTGAAGAATACGAAAGCTAATGACCACAACGATGATAAAAACCCGCTTTCAAAAGGGTGAACTGGAAGAGCATTATGTGTGATTCTCATGCAGTACAGGCGCCACTAGGAAAATATTACCTTCGTTGGATCAAAACACGATGATAATCAAAGAGGATGTTATATCAGTTCATATAAATATTTATAAAATAAATAGCAAATAATATTTGTAGGTTGAAGTTTAATCTAACAAAATCAATATAATATAATTATTTTTGTAACTATTCAGCCATACATAAACGTTATCGGTAGACTGAATAGTCTACAAATAGATAATTGCACACAATTGTCAAATGCCTTTGGAATCGATGGACGTAGACTCAGTATTAAAAACTAAAAAATGTATCGCCATAGACACAAATAAGCTGATTTTCGTCATCGGCATCCGGTCTTAAGGAAGGCTGAATAGTTACTTATTTTTTTCATATAATTTGCTGCGAGAATGCTAAAAATCAATGTTTAAGGAAGATGACAATATACTAACAATCAATTTATAATACTAATAGCAAGGATAAAAAAATGACACACGAAGATGATGTTTATTTCAACATCGATTCACGGTTACTGCTCCAATTGGGTGAAAAACTTGTAACAAACAGGGCAGTTGCTTTAGCTGAACTCGTTAAAAATTCATACGATGCAGATGCCACACACACTCTCGTTAGCTTGGCGAATATCAAAAATCCCGGCGGTACAATAATAGTAGAAGATAATGGCACAGGAATGTCATTATCAATTTTTAAGACAAACTGGATGAGAATTGCCACAATTGACAAAGAAAAGAACCCAATTACTCAAAAATATAAAAGACAAAAATCTGGCGAAAAAGGTATTGGAAGATTTGCTTGCCGGAGATTGTCTAATATATTAAAAATTAAATCCGTTGCCGTAACAGAAGAAGGGCATAAAGAAGAATTAAATGCATTTTTTGATTGGACTGCATTTACTCCAGGGTCAGATGTGGACAAAATTCCTGTGAAATACACCACGAAACCTGTTGATGACAATACTCCAACAGGCACTACTTTAATTTTAGTGGACGCTAAAGATTTTTGGAGTGCATGGGATATTAGACGCCTTAGAAATGAACTCACAGATTTGATATCACCAACAACATTTAAAAGTGAACAAGAATTTGAACCGGTTTATGGCGAATATGACCCCGGATTTAATATGGACTTTGATTGCTCTGAATTTCCTAAAAAGGAGGAAAAACTTGATGAATCTTTTTTGAAGAATGCCTGGGCCAAGCTTTCTGGAAATGTTGATGAGAACGGCATTGCAACTTATGAAATCAAAGTATTAAATAAAGTCTTGAACGACATTAGCAAAAGTCATAAATGTACTGAATCATTCCAATATTTAAGAAATGCAAAATTAGAAATTTCTTTTTTTGTGTATAAATCTCCTTTTTTTAAGAGTTCCGAATGGGTGTCAAGCAAGGCTGCCGAAATAGGCCGTAAAAGAGGGGGCATCAGAGTATATGCTGATAAATTTAGAGTTTTTGGATATGGAGAAAAAGGCGATGATTGGTTAAAAGTAGATTATGATCGTGGTCGGTCAAAGGGTGGTGTTAATGAAGAGGTGAGTGATTATCTCGAAGTAGATGATAGGCCTGGATTGCATCTATTTATGAATCGTGCCATGTTTGGACATGTAATGTTTATAAAAAGCAGTAATAAAAAGCTCGAAATAACGGTCAATCGGGAACGACTGATTGATAATGAAGCTTTTGAAGATTTAAGAAAATTTGTTCGTTTGGCGGTTGATTTTGCTACTGTTTTGTATGCAAATGAAGTAAGAAAAAAGCTGGATTTAGAAGATAGAGCAAAAGAAGTGGAAGAAGAAGAACGAAAAAAAGCAGAAGAAGAATTAAAGAGAAAAACAGAAGAGTTGAGGGAAAAAGCAGAAGAACAGGCTAGAAAAGCTGAAAAAGAACGGAAAGAAGCTGAAGAAAGGGCAAAGAAAGCAGAACTGGAGCGAAAGAAAGCAGAAGAAAATCTGAGAAAAGCAGAAGAAGAACGAAGGAGAGCAGAAATAGAACGAAGAAAAGCTGAAGAAGAAAAACGCAGAAAAACAGATGAAATAGCTGGAAAACGCCTTGAAGAAGCTTTAAAAAATGAAAATGAACGTTTAGAGGCCGAAGAGGAAGCAAGAAGAATAGAAGAGGTGCGAAGAAGGAAAGAAAAAGAAATTAGGCTAAAAGCTGAAGGCGAACGAAAGAGAGCGGAAGAAATCCGATTAGTTGAATTTGAAGATTTGAGGAAAAACGAAGATGAATTAAGGAAATTAAAAGATGAAGAATTTAAAAGAAAAGAAGAAAAATATGAAAGAGAATTTTTACAACTAAGAGTACTTGCTTCCACAGGGACATCAGTTCTTATCCTTAATCATGAACTACAAGCTTTAGTAGATGCTATGGAAGAAATGGACGAGAATTTCTCGTCAATTATACAAAAAATGCCTGGAAATGAGAGATTAGTCCACGACGAAATTCAAATGTCTTTCAGCAATCGCATAGAAATGGTAAAGGAATTTGGTTCATTTGTTGGGTTAACAGTTGGCGGGGAAAGTAGATTGGAAAAGAAAGAATGGGTGATATCTCCAATAGCAGAAAGTGTTTTCCGTCCATTTAAATGGTATCTTCATGAGTTTGGAATAGATTACAACATTACCCTACCAGACAATTTAAGATCCCTAAAAATGTATCGCTCGGAATTGGTTTCAGTTTTATTTAATCTGCTGTCAAATGCAATCAAAGCTATAAAAGGTACAAATGATAGACGTATAGAAGTGACAGGTTTTGAGGAAGATGATTTTATTTATATCTGGTATCTTGATTCAGGGAAAGGATTGGATAAAAATCGTTGGGAAATCGTTTTTGAGCCATTTGAGACCTATAGCGAACCCGATTTTAAATTTGGTGTAGGTACTGGTTTAGGTTTAAAAATCGTTCACGATATAATTAAGTCATATGGAGGAAATGTGCAATTTATAGATCCTCCCGATGGTTGGAAAACTTGTGTGGAAATAATATTGCCTAAGAGGGATTAAATGAAAATAAAGACGATTTATATTGATGATGAAGACGGTGAATTAAAAATATACAAAAGAAAATTTGAGAGAGATAACCGAGCCAAAAATATATTCGAGATGGTTATATTGAATTCCCAGAAGGGGATTGGAGCTCTCATCGAAGATGTTAAGAATGAAAATCCTGAACTAATTTTAGTAGATTATGATCTAGCCAAACCCAAAGATGATTTATTAATCGGAATGTCTGGTGCCGCTCTTTCAACCGCACTCCGGGAAGAATTCCCAGATGTCCCTATAGTACTTTTTACAAAAATAGATTTCCTTAATATCCAAAAGTTAAATCCCAAATTGTTGTATAGTTTAGATGAAACAATCTATAAAAGCTATGTCTTCAAAGAAGATGGGAAAAATTTGGATATATTGCATAAACTGGCAATTGGCTATAAGGAACTTCGTAATACAGAATCAAAGAGTTGGGATAATTTATTAGGAATAATCGGAGCTCACGAAATCGATTATGATGTTCTTAAACTTTCAGAACCTCCAACAATTTCAGAAAGTGGATGGTCTGTATTTGATGCGGCAGACTGGATACGCAATACATTGATAAAATATCCTGGCATCCTTTATGACCCGGTTAATTCTGCAACTTTCTTAGGAATCTCTGAGGATACTTTTCTATCTGATCCCATTCAGGAATTATTTTCTAACGCTAAATACTCAACAGTTTTCGCTCCCAGAGAAGGTCGCTGGTGGAAATCAAAACTTCAAGAAATTGCCGAATCAATCATGGAAGAACATGAAAGAGATTTGGTTGTTCGTAAGGGATTTCCAATGGCATGGGAACGAATTAATGATATATCAGTTGAAAGATCAAAATGTGTAGATTGTGGAAAGTCACCAGTAGAATGGGTATGCTATATTTTTAAGAAACCTGTAATGATTGAGTGTTCATTACGTTATAATCCAGACTCACGCCCGTCAATTATGGATGAAGCCAGAGTTTCATATAAAGCAATAAGAACTTCTAATGAAGTAAAGGATGATAAATTTGATCCGATCGAATATGATATGTTACAAGAAATTCGTGATATGTAAATGGAGATGAAATAATGGACTCCAGTTACCCTACCAATCTTAAAAGATTCGCTAACATATACCTTAAAAAATATTTAGATCCTGCATCTCACAGCACTTTAATCGATGAAGCAAAAACATTGGAAAGAGAATTAAAGAACGATAAATGGAAATTTTTAATCTCTCGTGATGATCCTATAATGTTTAAAAACAAAGATTCGAATTTGCAAATCGACATCGCATGCAAAATCGAAGGGAGTGGAGATCACAAAAAAAAACACAGCGTAGAATTTCAGGTCCGGTCAACAACAAATGACGGCCCAAACGTCAAATTCCATATTGATCAAAAAGTACCGAACACTCCAGAACCTTGGCATCATTTACATATGGGGGGATTTAAAGAACCAAGATTTCCTTGTCCTCCAATGGACATAATCTTACTTAGCGAGTTCATACTGATAAATTACTTCCAGGAAGTATCTAAGGATTTGAGGAGAGATCGCGGCTGGAAAAAATTAATAATAAATAGCCAAAACATATTTCAAAAGGAATATTATGAGGCATGCTGGAATTGTATTGAAAACCACGAAAATACTACATTAATGGAACATTTATTATATCATCACTGAGGGGAGATTTTGGCTATAGATAATTTGAAACTTATACCAAAAAAAGCAGCTGAACAAACACTTGTAGATTATGCTGAATGCCTTACAGATTGGTATATTGTGAGAATTCCTATTGAAGATAGGAAGAAGAAGGGACAATATTTCACTCATGAAAAAGTAAGCGAACTAATGGTAAAACTATTTGAAAATGTTGGACAAAAAGATGTAATAAAAATTCTTGATCCCGGCGCTGGAATTGGAATTTTTGAAAGCACTTTTTGTGAATATATACTATCACTTGGAAAAAAAATTAAAATGACATTTGACCTTTATGAAAATGATATCACAATAATACCCCTTCTTGAACAAAATATGAAGATTTGCAAAGAAGATATGGCTGCAGGAGGGGTCGAAATAAATTATAAAATATTTAACGATGATTTTATTTTGTCAAATGCAGCAATTTTTAATGCCCGTGAAAATTTTGATGAAGACAAAGATGGATATGATTTTGTAATCTCAAATCCCCCATATTATAAACTCAACAAGGAGTCAAAACAAGTAGTTGAGATGAAAGAAATTGTGAGTGGTCAGCCCAATATATATACACTTTTCATGGCAGTATCTGCCAAACTATTAAAAAACGGCGGGCAAATGGCAGTATTAACTCCAAGAAGTTATTGTTCAGGTTTGTATTTTAAGAAATTTAGAAAATGGTTTCTTAATGTAATTAAACCACAAAGAATACATTTATTTGAATCTCGAAAAGAAATTTTCAAAAAATACGATGTACTTCAAGAAAACGTTATTTTAACTGCAAAAAAAACATCAACAACACCGGAGCATATCTTAATTAGTTTAAGTGAAGGGATACCAAATGAAAAGCTGTCTGTGAAAAAAACAACTTATGATGAAATTATCATTGAGACAAATAATGATATCGTAATGAGGATACCCACCTCTAAGTTAGACGATTTAATAGCAGCAAATATTGATGAATTTGATGATAACTTAGAAACGTTAGGGTTTAAAGTATCAACTGGCCCCGTTGTACCTTTTAGGGCTACAAACTTCCTTTTAGAAGAATTGAATGGAAGTAAAGATGTTATTCCTTTGATCTGGATGCATAATATAGAAAATGGAATGGTAAAATGGCCTCTTAAAAAGAATAACATCCCTATTGGTTTAAAAAAGACAACCGAATGTGAAAATATACTTAAACCAAATAAAAACTATGTGTTAATTAAACGATTTAGCGCTAAAGAAGGAAAGCAACGAATTAACGCAGGAATTTTCTTAAAAAAATCTTTAAAATCAGATTATATAGGTATTGAAAACCATGTAAATTACTTGTATAAAATAGATGGAGAACTAACACAAGATGAAGCATATGGCATTGCAGCCTTGTTAAATTCAAAACTATACAATCGTTATTTCCAAATTACAAATGGAAGTACCCAGGTAAATGCTTTTGAGATTAGAAATCTTCCTCTTCCATCTATAAAAATCATAAAAAATATAGGTGATTCAATACAGAAACTAAATTCAACAGATGATATTTCGAAAGAAAAAATTGTAATTGATAATCTAAAAATCGATGAAAAAATATCACGAGAATTACTCTTAGTATAGTATAATAGCATACCTGATAATCACCGTGAAATTACCATGATCATTGTTGGAATAGATCCCGGACTTGCAACTGTTGGTTTTGGAGTTATACAAAAAGCAGAGGAAAAGATCACTCCTGTAAGCTACGGATGTATTCGAACATCTGCTAATAAACAAACACCAGAGCGCCTACTGGATATCTATAACGAGACCAATACACTGTTTGAAAAGTACAATCCGCAAACTGTCGCTATTGAAAAACTTTTTTTCAATAAAAATGTCACATCTGCAATGAGTGTAAGTGAAGCAAGAGGTGTGATATTACTTGCAGCACAACAAAAACAAATACCCATATTCGAATATACACCTGCCCAGATCAAGCAGGCAATAACAGGTTCCGGACGCGCTGATAAACGACAGATACAGGAAATGATAAAAAGTCTTCTGGGCCTGGACGAACTGCCCCGGCCTGATGATGCCGCTGATGGTCTTTCGATTGCTTTATGCCATATACATATAATGAGATAATGATATGATCTCACATTTATATGGCGAAATTGCGCAATGTGGTGAAGGTTTTGTTATAATTGATGTCGGAGGTATCGGATATCATGTTAATGTTCCACAACCGGCATTGCAGGAACTTAAAGAAAAGGGAAACGCAAAAGTAAAACTTCATACGCACCTTAATGTCAGGGAGGATGCGCTCAACCTCTATGGATTCATGAATACAACCGAACTTGGGATGTTCAAATTAATAATTAACGTTTCAGGAGTCGGGCCCCAGATAGCCATGAAAATCCTTTCTGATATAAAAATAGAAGATTTCGCCAGTGCAATAATCAATGAGGATGAAAAAGTCCTAACCAGTATTTCGGGAATTGGCAGGAAAAATGCTAAGAGATTGATACTGGAATTAAAGGATAAGATGAAAAAGAAAATGGAAGGATTTGTTCCCACCAGTACCAGTAATGTCAATTATGATGCAGTAAGTGCTCTTGTATCATTAGGTTTTCAACAAAGAGAAGCTAAGGAAGCTGTAGATGCTGTATCTGCCGGTGTAAAAGAACCCACGATCGAAGCATTAATTAAAGCAGCACTTTTAAAATTAAAAGAAGTTGAAGAATAATCATGGAAGAAAGAATAATCTCTACTTCTGAACTGGATCAGGAACAGGAAGATACTACGATCCGTCCCATAAGACTTGATGAGTTTATAGGGCAAAATGTCATCAGGGAATCCATAATAATAGCTATCGAAGCCTCAAAAAAACGAGGTGAGCCACTCGACCACATTTTATTTTCAGGACCACCAGGCCTTGGAAAAACAACACTGGCATATATTATAGCAAATGAGATGGGAGTTAGCATAAAAAGTACTTCAGGACCGATCCTGGAAAAGCCCGGAGATCTTGCTGCGATACTTACATCACTTAAACGGGGAGATGTGCTCTTTATTGATGAGATACACCGCATGAATTCAATTATTGAGGAAGTACTGTATCCTGCAATGGAGGATCTGGAAATTGATGTTATGATAGGCGAGGGGGCAAGTGCCAGGTCAATAAAACTCAACCTTGAACATTTCACTCTTATTGGTGCAACTACAAAGATAGGACTTTTGAGTTCACCGCTCAGGGATCGATTTGGAATAACGTTCAGGCTTAATCATTATAATATCGATGAACTTGTTGAGGTTGTGCATCGTAGTGCTTCTATCCTGCGTATTCCCATAACCCGGGACGGGACTATTGAAATTGCGAAACGCGGCCGTGGAACGCCAAGAATTGTTAACAGGCTGCTGCGGCGTGCAAGGGATTTTGCAGTTGTCAAGGCCGATGGAACAATTAACCGGGATGTTGCTGATGATGCACTGACTATGCTGGGTATAGACAAGCTGGGCCTGGATGAACTTGACAGGCGTATTCTTAGTGTAATATCAGATGATTTCGAGGGTGGACCTGTGGGTTTGAAGACAATTGCCATTTCAGTTGGGGAAGAGGTCAGGACTATCGAAGATGTATATGAGCCGTATCTTATCCAGGTCGGATTCATTCAACGTACTCCCCAGGGCAGGAAGACAACACTGGCAGGAAAAGAGCATTTGATCCAGTAGTTTTGTAGCCTTCTCGACACCAGGATACAGGGATACTTTTTAATTTATTCTGGATCAATGGGTCATGGCAAAAAAGATTAACCGCAGAGGACGCGGAGGATCACAGAGGGTTGTTATTTTTCTCTGCGTCCCCCTGCGTACTCTGCGGTTTTCCAGATCGTCTAGAAAATAATAGAAAGTCTCGATACAGGTTTGGTATAATAAAGCTCAGGACCAATGAGATCGGTCTGGTATGATACAATCACGAAACAAAGATACAGGTTTCACTGTCCTTCAACTGTAGCTTCAGTACCCGCATCTGTAACCAATTGCATAAAACCTGTAGCCTCAAGCAATTTTTTCACCTGGTCAAGAGCTTGTGGATGTTTGTGAACAGTCTCTGGCAGTTCATCCATTCCCAGTTCTTTTCGTTTCGCTCGAACATCATCGTTAATGGGCACTGCATGGCCCTTATCTATCACAAGTCCGGCTACCTTACGGTGCTCAGGCAGCATCAGCCCCATGTGAACTGATTCTGCTCTCAGGGTAAGTATTCCGTCCACTATCCTGATGCCCCTGGGACACCGTTCCTGGCACTGGTAACAGGTGGTACACATCCAAAGGTCTTTATCATGATACACATCCCTGTTCCGTCTTGCAGACAGCACTATCCGCCTGGTGTTCAGGCTGGTATAGCGTCCAGAGGGACAGCTTCCTGTACATGTCCCACACTGTATGCAGGTTAAATAACTAAATCCCTCTTCTTCAAGCAATTTGGCAGGTTCTGTACTCATAGGACCACTTTCATAAATCAGAACGACTCATTATTACATATCTTTTTACGATACCTTCGCCACATATGTTGTGAAAATAATATAGTTTTTGTGATATAACTATACTCCATACTTCATCAAAATCAGTTGCATGATGGTGATTTTAGGTTAAAAAATAATTTTCAAACTTGAGTTTCAGTCCAAAATAGCTAATTCGTCATCAGTGGCTCTACAATATTATATTGCTGGCTTCACATCCGGATTACTTCAATATACCCCTATAGCTGTATTTTGACTTCGAATCTTCAGGGATAGCATCCAGGTTGATAAGGAATTTTGGGTCCTGCATCATGCACAGGTTCCTGCGCTCCTTGAAATCCTCAAGTGACCTGATAATTTTCCAGGCAGCCCGTAGTCCGTTTTCTTCCAGCGCATTCCCGAACTCGAAAGGCATATATGGACATGCCTTTACTCCTCCGTCCACGCATACATGAGCCCAGCGCCTGCCAGCCATGCAGCCCAGCATCTCGCCTTCAAAGAAGGAACTTGTGAATACCCTGGGACCAGGGCCTGGCTGGTTAAGGGTGTTGTGCATATCCAGTAACACTTTTCTATCCTCTTCTGAGATCACGGGGTCGCCAGGACGTTTGGCTACACTCTCCCAGATGCTGAACTCGTGCACACCCAGTTCACCTGCCAGTTCATAGAGACCGGGCAGTTCATGCATGCGCTCAGGCGAGGCGTGGGTGTTCATAGTGACCAGCAGTCCGGCATCCAGTCCCATCCTGATGGCATTCACAGCCCAATTATATGCGCCTTCCAGCCGCCGGGTCTGGTCATGTTTGGCAGGGTCAGTGCTGTAAATACTTATGAGCAGGTTGTGAAGTCCTGCATCCTTAAGCCGGACGGCTGTTTCAGGGATCATCTCTGTACCAGGGGTGAAAATGTTGACGATTGCCTTATCCTTGTCCACATATTCCACCAGTTCAAAGATATCATCTCGCAGCAGGGGGTCGCCCTCTGTAAATGTGATGATGAATGCGCCCATGTCCAGGGCCTGGTCGATCATTGCCTTGATCTGCCCTGTTGTCATCTCGCCTTCGCCCTCGCTGACCGTGCAGTGCTCACAGTTGCATTTGCACTCCCTGGTTATTTCAATAGATACTGTCTCTGGCACGTACTTACCCAGGGCACAGCTCACCTCTGCCCGTATCAGCCTGTTAAACACTTTACCCGGTATAGGCGGCAGCCATGTGGAGGCAATCACCATATCCCCATCCACCAGGACTGGCTTTTCTTCCCGCAGCCGCTCATTGATGCGTTTCAGGGCTGGCCCGCAGGCGGCACCCAAAGCCCCGGATGCCGTAAGCCGCATACCACCGACAGTCTCCATGTCCACGCTCAGACCCGGCATTGTGAGTATATTGATCTTCTCTTCATTCATATATCTGAATTAATAAGCCGAATTGACTATAAATCTTTGTTATTGATTCTAAAAACATCCAGTCCACGTATGGAGCCCGAAGGGCTGCATACGTGTGCAGCCCGCTACTGGCTAGAGTAGATGAGAGGAAATGGGCCCACGGCGATTCGAACGCCGGACCTCACGGTTATCAGCCGTGCGCACCACCTGGCTATGCTATGGGCCCTCAATAAAATTGGGTGCTGCATGGTGCTTACAGGATGCTTTCTGATGTTCGACTTTGTATTTTAATCTTTGGATTGCAGACCATCATTCCATTATCTTTATTTAGGTTAATCAGCAATAAGTAATTCATCACACATTCAAAATAATCAAGGGCTTCAACCATGTCTGATATAAAAATAACAAAGGCCAAAACCAGTAAGATCGACTCAGTTGATTTTGAAAATCTTGGTTTTGGTGAAGTCTTTTCAGACCACATGTTCAGTATGGACTATGAAAATGGGGAATGGATCAACCAACGGATCGAACCCTACGGCAAGATAGAGTTCGAACCCGCCATGTGCACACTCCATTATGCACAGGCCGTATTTGAGGGACTGAAAGCCTTTAATGCCAAAGATGGCAGCATCAACATATTCAGGCCCGAAAAGAACCTGGAGAGGATGAACAGGTCCAATGAAAGGATGTGCATGCCGACCATCGATAAGGACATGTTCTTCGATGTCATGACCGAACTGATAAAACTGGAAAGGGACTGGATACCAAAAGACACAGGACATTCATTATACATACGCCCCTTTATATTCGGCACAGAAAATTTCCTTGGCGTCCACCCCTCCTCAACATACCGGTTCATGATAATCCTCTCCCCCGTAGGTGCATACTACAAAGAAGGCTTTAATCCGGTCAGCCTGCTTGTGCCCGAGGAATATGTAAGAGCGGTCAAAGGCGGAGTTGGTGAAGCAAAGACTGCAGGTAACTATGCAGCCAGCCTCCTCCCTGCCAAGATTGCACAGGAAAAAGGTTTCACCCAGGTCCTGTGGCTCGATGGTGAGCATCATAAATATATCGACGAAGTGGGTACCATGAACATCTTCTTTGTTATAGATGATGAAGTGATAACACCACCACTGGAGGGCTCAATCCTGCCCGGTGTCACCCGGGATACTGTACTGGACCTGACAAAATCGTGGGGCATGAAGGTTAGTGAGCGGCGCATCTCGATCGATGAACTCATTCAGTCCTCAAAAGAGGGACGGTTGCAGGAAGTATTCGGTACCGGTACCGCAGCCGTTATCTCTCCGGTTGATGAAATCCAGTACAGGGATACCAACATCAATATCAATGAAGGCCAGATAGGACCAATAGCGAGGAGACTGTTCGACGAGATCTCCGGCATCCAGTACGGGGAGATACCTGATACTCACGGCTGGATATACAATATACCCTGATCAGGCAGTATCCACTGACAAAGCAGTATCAATCATTGACCGCCGTAATTGTGATATCTAGTTTTAAGTCAACCATCAAGTGTCGGATTATAAAGGGTATGGGGTACAATTCTAAAATATAATAATTCAATAATCACACTAGACGCTGATTAACGCAAATGCAACCTTAAATCAGCGTTAATCAGTGTAAATCTGGTATCCACTTCAAATTAGGGGATAACTGGGACTATTTTAAATCGAAAAGCAACATTACAAGTAGCTCGATAATAATTACAAGATTAATACAATTGTCTACATTTAACCCGCATCGATATTGATTTCTGCAATTTTTTTCGCTTCAGTCAAACGTTACGACGGCACACCCAACCGCAACAGAGCTGCGGGGCATGACGTGCCGTCGTAACGTTTGACTTTCTTAAGTTATTGCCAAAGAGAGCCGAAAGTCCCATAATTCGGAGTCATCATGATTAAATTTATAGAAAATTGGCCAATAATAGGCTTTTATTTTCCATTTAAAGCTTAAATATCCATTTTGCCACGGGCCCAACTGGTAAAAAACCTTAACGTATATTTTCGCATGAATGGCCGTGATACCCTCTTTTCGGTGCGTTGAGCAAGAATAACCAAAAATCAACTGATAAGCAATTGGAGTAACCCGCTTATTTTACCTTTTGGGTGTTGCCCAAAAATACCCACGTTTAGATCAAAATCCTTACTTTACCTTTTTGCGGGGATAGTCAAAAATATCCTTCTTGGTATTTTAATCACCTTTTGTATGGATCTAAATTATTTGGAATATTTAATGATTGTCCATCTATTTCTCCGTTTAAAGATTCCAAGAAATCTATTCCTGCATCCCATCCGCTCTTTGCCATCCACATTTTACCTTTTTTCGATATGTTAAACGTCATTGGGCGTGGATCAATTGCTGCCATCTTCACACCTATATCAATTATCCATGTGTTTTTCCAAGTTTGAATGAGACTCTTGATCTCTTCTTCTCTACTAGTAATAGCTTCAATAGTTATGGGGATTTCTTTTAGTAGTATATTGATTCCAGGGGGAATTAAGTCCAAAGTATCTAATCCGTGATTATCAGGAATAAACTTTTCCAAAAAATATGGATTCAAATGTGGAAAATCAATTTCCTCTGCTATGGGAATACCGGCAAGAGACTTTGAAGGCATTGCCTTTAATTCATTAAGTTTCATACATAAAAGGATTTTATCTATATTGTAATCCATATACTTTCCTTGCGTATCTCTAAAAACCCAACTGGGCAAATCTATACGAAAACCACCATCTGCTATTATATGATTCTCATGTCTTTTAAGATTAGAAGGATCATTCATAGGGATAGTTCCGGGATGTCCTTCATTCAACCTTCTTGGAATAAATGCCAATGGCAGGCTAACTGAACGTCTTACTGCTTCACTAACGGAGTAATCAGGAGTAGTCTTTTTGGAAAAATAAATTATTTCGTGGCAATCTATACAGAATGCAACTATGCATAAATCCATTGGCAGGTCTTTGAAAGCCACATATCCATTCGCACTTGCTCCACTGACTCGTTCTTCTTCAGGAATATTGGAATTGCGACGAGCTTGCAGATGATTTTCTAACCAATCTCTAAAAGCGTCTCCTGTAAAAATTCCACCCCTTTCTAATATTGAAAAACCTTCACGAAATACAAGTTTAGCTGCCTTTATTGGGTCTGGATCTTCTTCCTTAGTTCTATAAAGATCTGAAAGAAAAGTATGGCTAATATCATGTGGAATAAAATTCAACAATGTTAAAATTGCATCTCTCGTAGCATTTCCAACCGGAGAAATAATTACATCAGTGGTATTAACAATAAAATTTGCTATTATTTTAGCTATATCTTCATGAAGACCCAATGGTGGGACATTTTCACGTTTTTTCAACCACTTAATAATTTTGTTTCTACTTTTATTTTTTTCGTCATTGTTCTTGAAGCCAATACGCAATTCCCTAACGTTTTCTTTTAAATTCATTAATGGACCGATTATATTATTTACAGGAAATAATTTATCCATAATTTTTTTTGTCCAACTTCTTTTTATCTCATCATTTAATATTGTTTGGGGGAGGTCATACATTTTAATATAATTATCCTCCATAATGATTTTGTTAAGTGAATTGCTATAATTTGGTGGTAATTCATGAGGTGGACTTCTTAGATTAATGTTATAATTCGATTCAACTCTATAGCCAGAAGAGATTAGAGCAGCTGTGATTGCTCCTGCTGAACATCCAGAGACTCTATCAAACCAAATTCCAGCCCTTGCAATAGCATCGAGAGCTCCAAGATAGGCAAAACCTTTTGCTCCCCCTCCTTCAAAAGCCCCATCAACTTTGATTTTTGTCTCAGAAAAAAAGGGACCTAGTGGAATTCTTGGGTCTATATTGACTGCTATTCCTCTTGGGTCTATATTGACTGGTATTCCTCTTGGATCTCCATTTGGCATAGATAACCTCATTTTTGCATTAGTAATTTCATCTTTATTCCCTAGGAATGACAATTATAGGTACATGTATTATAAGCCATGCCATCAGAGCTAGATTAATTGCTCCAGTTGTAATAATTGGGAAAGTGGGATGATTGAGGCATATACCCTTAGGTACTTTTTTCAAGCTATCTAAAATAACAATTTGACCAGCTATTGCTAATGAATGATATGCAATAAGAACTAGCATTACAAGAAGAATTGCGTAAAGTTCAGCTATGGAAATACCAAGTATTCCTGCAAGTGCAACTGCACCAGCCTTCAATCCTTCCTTTTGGATCAATGCAATCAAACCTGCTTCCCCACCCAGAACAGTTATTGCATTAGATAAACCAAGAGTACCTAGGTGATTTTTAAGTTTCTCTTGGCACTTTCTGTCCATGCATACTGTAATCGCCAGGGGAATCTCTCCCACTCCTGAAAGCTCTACATCTGTTATATCAAATTTCATATCGTTAACTTTAGTGAGCTTCCATTCTCCATTTAATAAACATTCTAATGTCTCGGTGACAGGTTTTAACAGATCTATACGTATCCTACCTATCCCACTAACAATAGGAGGAACAACGAAATCTTGTTCAATTGCAACACAATTTTCTTTATATTCTACCACCTCTCTAGTGAGAGTATTTACTACTTCCCATGACCTAGTTGTAATATCATGCCAAGTTCTTTTAGCACATTCAACTCCACAAATTGCTGCTTCCAGTGTATTGTTATTTTCAATACAATTGAGTTCACATTCAACGGCTTGATCCAGAGCTTTTTTAGTTGTGTCAACCCAATCATATATTTCTTCAGTTATTGTGGTAACCTGTTCCTCAATTGTGCAATCATAATACCTATTTTTCTTACTTATAATATTCCCCGCTAAAACGGGGACATAATTTTTAGTAGCTAAATCTGATATAACGTTACTAAAAGAACCGGCAGGAACAAATTTATTATTAGCAGAATATTCAAAAAACGAACTGACCATCCCTTGGCGAAGTTTGAAAATTGATTCTTGAAATTGTTCATCTGTCCGAAGTGCCTCAACAAATTTTCTTATATTTTTCTTAGTATAAGGATGCATATTCGTACTGGATCTAAGTTGAAAACCCCATGGAGTGAGTGATAATTTCCCTTTTTTTGTCATATATTTTATGATGGGTGTCCCTTCTTTTTTTGTGAACATCGCTGAATTATCATTGCATTTATAGCTTAAAGGAAGTAATTCCGACTCCCCTCTTTTATTTTTTAATGTGACAACTTTCAGGGTACCATATCTATTTTTATAAGTTTTTTCTGTTTCATTTGTCATATTTTGCCTCCAATTTTCTGCCTGCTATGAAAGGAAGATGATTTATTTTGACTCAACATACTTTTACCAAAATAATGTAAAATAAAATCTAACCATATCATATTTATAGTTTGTCTCTATTTGGGCTGAGACCTTCAACT
>Ga0255367_1146_pt1 | contig 17117 bp, 18 predicted proteins | sample ANMaggSeSYBR01D8_FD_182098 | JGI IMG/M metagenome (GOLD analysis project Ga0255367, IMG submission 182098) | Sediment cell enrichment communities from methane seep in Santa Monica Basin, California, United Staets - ANME aggregate JGI... | ecosystem: Environmental > Aquatic > Marine > Cold seeps >... | reverse complement strand
ATTTCTACCTCAAATACCATTATCCATTACACTAGCTATAAGGAGAGGAATAATTTTGAAAAAAAGCATCACATATTTCGAAAAGCCCGGGGAAATAAACACCCTCGCCGTAATTGAAGCCGTCAAGACACGCGCCCTTGAACTGGACATCAGGGAAGTGGTAGTTGCCAGCACTTCAGGAAAGACCGGAGCAGCTATGGCAGAGGCCCTGCAAGATACTGATATCAAAATAATCGTGGTCACCCACCAGTACGGCACAACTGAAGAAGGAAAATGGGATATGGAAAGCCAGTACGTCTCCCGGTTGAACGAAATGGATGTGGAGATCGTATCCCAGTCACATTTGTTCTCAGGTGTAGAGAAGTCATTGTCCAAAGATACAGGTGGGATAAGCCGGATAGAGATTGTAGCTGATGTACTACGCAAGCTTTTTGGTAAAGGTTTCAAGGTTGCCGTGGAAGTAGTGCTAATGGCAGCGGATTCCGGCGCACTTACAATGGAAAATGAGGTCATTGCAGTGGGCGGGACAGCCTACGGCGCAGATGTGGCCTGTGTAATCAAACCCGCACATTCCAATAACTTTTACGGCCTCCAGATAAGGGAGATCATCTGTATGCCAAGGGATAAATAAGTTTTATTTGCTGAATTTCCAAATATTAACCACAAACTCCTTAAATGCATAAGAAACAATAATATAGTTAAATTATCTTTACCGAGGTGTTAATAAACATATGAAAAAATGGAAAACAGACTGGGGACTGCAAAGCAGGATGTTCCTCACAATGTTTTTGCTTGCAGTAGTGTACCTGTTCTTCCTGGCAGTTTTATTTTCCCAGGGTGCGGGCATGAATATAATGCTCATCTTCATTGGAGGATTCATGTTCCTCCAGTATTTCATGTCAGATAAGCTGGTCCTGTGGAGTATGGGGGCCAAGATCGTATCTGAAAGTGAACAACCAAAACTTCATGAAACGATCACCCGGTTGTGTGCCATAGCAGATCTGCCAAAACCTAAAGTGGCTGTTGTTGACAGCCCTATGCCAAATGCTTTTGCAACAGGCCGGAACCCGAAGAAGTCCGTAGTGGCTGTAACCACCGGTTTAATGAAGACATTGAACCAGGGCGAACTGGAAGCAGTGCTTGCCCATGAACTCAGCCATGTAAAGAACCGGGATGTCATGATAATGACCATTGCAGGCTTCCTCTCAACAGTGGCTTTCTTTCTTGTACGGTATCTGTTATTCTTCGGAGGAGGGCAAAGAAGTAGAGAGTCGGGCGGTATTATGGCAGCATGGCTGGTATCGATCGTGGTATGGATAGTAAGCCTCATACTTATCAGGACGCTTTCCAGATACCGTGAATTCTCGGCAGACAGAGGAGCGGCCCTGATCACAGGTGCACCTTCAAACCTGGCTTCTGCACTTATGAAGATCAGCGGAATCATGCCCAGGATACCAAAAGACGACCTGAGAAAAGTGGAAGGCATGAATGCCTTTTTCATAATCCCTGCACTGTCAGGCTCTTCAGTCATGAAACTGTTCTCAACCCACCCATCTGTTGAGAAACGCATTGCTGCACTGGAAAAATTAGAAACAGAGTTGGAATTTTAATGGGATTCCTTGATGCTATACTGGGTAAGAGTAAACTTCCAAAAGCTAAGGTAGATAAACTCTTTGCCATTTCCACAGCCAGCATTACCCTGGACGTTAACCTGGGACTAAAACCTGTAGGGTCAGCAGGTATCTGTTTCAAATCTATGGAATCATCCAGGTATGCAGCTGCACGTTTGGAAATAGAAGAACTGCTCCAATATAGCTGTAAGGAGACAGGTACTGAATACAAGGTGCAAAAGGACGAATTCAATTATTTATGGGTGATACTGAAAGACCCGGATTTTGAAGACCTGGTAACCAACATCCATCTTATCTCACAGACCTTGATCGAGCATGGGTTCAGTGAACAGCTTTTATGCGCCATCTACCGATTCCAGGGTGAAGGTACGGTTTACTGGATATATAATTATAAGCAGGGGGCTTACTATCCATTCGTGCCCAAAGGAAGTCACCAAAGGGATAACAAACTGGAATTCAGGCTCAGGTCAGTCATGGAAAGCGAACTTCCCATAGAAAAAAATGTGGAAAAATGGTACCCCCTCTGGGGAATACCATTATAATTCTGCGAATTAATCTTCGATAAGACCTTCACCTTTGAATATCCCGGTAGCTTCTCCCAGGGTCAGGTTTGCAGGTGGTACAATGATGTCTGATTCCACGATCTCGGCATCGTCCAGAGGCTTGCCATTTTCTTTTATCATGGCAATAAGCTTACCCAGATCTTTTTTGAAATCACTTTCATTTTCTTTAGCTACGTAATCCACGATCCGGTTGTCAATGACATTCAGTTCGTCAAGCAAACTGCTGGATACCTGGAACTGTCCCTCGCCCATTATCCTGACAATCATTTGCCCACCTCCTCCTTTAAGGATTCAAGTTCTGATTCGATATTGCTGGTGGCACTGATCTTGGCAAGCTCTTTTTCGATATCGTCATCTCCTCCGGTAAAGTCTTCCAGTGTACCCGCCTCAAGGAGTTCATCCAGTGCGGCCGAGCGTGCCTTCATGTCCTCTGTCTTCTCCTCAGCCCTCTGGACAGCCAAGCCTACATCTGCCATTTCCTCGCTGATACCTGTTATCGATTCAGTGATCTTGACCTGCGCTTCTGCAGCAGAGTACTGGGCCTTGATGGTCTCCTTTTTGGTCCTGAAGGACTCGACCTTGGCAGACAGTCTTCTTTCTGTGGCCTGGAGCTTCTCCTGTTCCTTATTCAGGTCCTCGATCTGCTGGTCAAGGGACTGGACCTGGGACATAAGACCGTTCTTCCTCTCAAGTGCAATGCGCGCCAGGTCTTCCCTGCCTGCCTTGACTGCATCCCGGGCCTGGCCGCTTAGCTTATCGATATTCAGGTTCAGTTTTGCCTTTTGCAGTTCAAGCCGTTTCTTGGAAGTGGTAACCTCGGCTACACCTCGTTTAACATTCTGCAGCAATTCAAGCTGCTTCTGGTAAGAGTAATCCAGGGTTTCCCTTGGATCTTCCATCTTGTCTACCAACTTGTTCATTTTTGCTTTTACTACAGTTCCCATTCGATTCAATAAACCCATATTATGTACTCCTTTCTTGTAGTGATATTTATTTTGCCTTCCAGCATTTATATTACATTCCAGTATTTAACTTTCATACCAATATTCAAATTTCATTCGCATTTAATTTGGAATAATCTATAATCTCTTTTTTATTAATAGTCCAGAACCATATAAGTAATTACCATTTATCTTTTTCACAAAATTTGATAATCTATATAAACTTCTCTAACAATCTAAGACTAAACTAATAATTAAAGGTGATATCAGTTGCGTGGAAAAATCTTCAAGCAGGATATGCAAATGTTCGCACTTTTCGGGTTCATGCTTCTCCCGATCTTTTACCTGAGCTATACCAACAAACTGGGAGGACATTGGAACATAAACCCCATTGTACTGTTCATACTAATTGCAGCCATGTTACTGCTGTCGTTCGTTGAAATCCCCATCTACAATATCAGGACAAAGAAGCCAGAATTTTCAGATGAGAAAAAGGAACTACTTGGTGAGTTTTATTCGGTCCCGCTGTCAGATGAGATGGAGGGTGGGGATGAACTGGTACTTAATACATCCATAACCCTGAATTTAGGCGGTTTTATCCTGCCAGTCATCCTTGCAGCATATGTGGCCTTCAATAATCCGGGTTTTGCAGCCCTGGAAATAATGCTGATAATTATAATAGCCACCCATCTGCTCTCGGAGATCAAGGCCGGGATAGGCATCGTTATACCCAATTATATAGGCCTCATACCAATTCCGTTCGCCCTGATACTGGACCCTGGAAACACTGCAACCGTGGTGCTGGTCTCTGGTGTGCTTGGTATCCTTATCGGAGTAATAACATCACTCTTCAACATCAACGAGAATACTGAAGGAAGCCCTTCCATAAACCTTGGGGGGGTAGGCAGTTTCGAGGCCGTCTATATTACGGTGTTGATAGCCGCACTTTTGACCTACTTACCTATGTAGTTCATATCCTGATATAGCGGTCGTTTCACCATTGATCCGGCTGCGGCTCCATTTCCTGATATCCGGTTTTATATCCTGATATAGTGGGCCGCTTCACCAAGTTCTTCCTCTATGCGGAGAAGCTGGTTGTATTTAGCAGTACGTTCGCTCCTTGCAGGTGCTCCGGTCTTGATAAGTTCGGCACCAAGTGCAACGGAAATATCAGCAATAGTACTATCTTCAGTTTCTGCGGACCTGTGACTTACCACAACATCATACCCGTTACCCTTTGCTGTGGCAGCCGCATCAAACGCCTCGCTTAAACTCCCTATCTGGTTCACCTTGAGCAACAATGCATTACATGCACCCATTTCAATTCCCTGTTTAAATCGTTCCACGTTGGTAACGAAGAGGTCATCGCCTACGTTTATGACATCTGGCAGTTCAACACCAAGAGCTGCAAAATCATCAAAGGCTTCTTCGTGGAAACCATCTTCAATATAAATAATAGGATAAGTGTCGACCAGTTCAACATAATAATCCACCAGTTCACAACCGGTAAATTTCTCACCATCCACATTATATTTCTCACCATCAAAGAACGATGTTGCAGCAGAGTCTATACCAATAGTGATATCATCTTCTGTATAGCCTGCTTCTTCGATGGCCTCGGCAATTGCTTCCATTGCATCATTGGTTTGGTCGATCGGGGGGGCATACCCACCTTCATAACCTACATTGGTGGCACTATTGCCGTATTTTTGTTCCAGGACATCCCCCAGGACATGATATGTCTCGGTCGCCCATCTTAAAGCTTCCCTGAAGGTTTCGGCTCCTTTTGGCTGTATCATGAACTCCTGAATGGATAATTCATTACCTGCATGCTGTCCACCGTTTAAGATGTTCAGGGTTGGGACCGGCAGTGTGAATGAATTTACTCCTCCCAGGTATTGATATAATGGTAGTCCGTATGAATCGGCTGCTGCTCTGGCCACGGCCATGCTGACACCCAGGATGGCATTGGCACCCAAACATGACTTGTCATCAGTACCATCCAGTTCGATCATCATCTGGTCGATCTCACGCTGGCGTCGAACATCCATTCCGACAACCTTCGGGCCCAATATAGTGTTAACATTATGTACAGCTGTTTTCACTCCCTTGCCCCTGTACCGATTATCTTTGTCCCGCAGTTCAAGTGCTTCATTTGAACCGGTAGATGCACCGCTGGGAACACTGGCACGTCCAAAACCTCTTGTCCTGAAGTCACTGGAATATGTCTTTACCTCCACTTCTACAGTAGGATTGCCTCTGGAGTCAAGAATCTCTCTACCAAATACATTTTCTATTACGAAATCCACGGGATATCACCAATAAGTAATTGTATTTATATGTATTAAAGCATAGACATTTTTCATGCACAGGATGGCAAGAAAGTCGAAGTTACCTGTGTAAACAATGTTAAAAAAGCGATAAAAAAGAAATGGGGTCAAATGACCCCTGTTAAAATAAGTTATTCTGTCTTCAGGTTTTCCAGTGCCGCCAGTGCCATCTGCCTGTACACCGATGCATCGGTGTTGTAATGCTCTTTTGCACGCACTGCATCAGGGTTGTCGCTGTTCAGGTCCTTGACACGCTCCAATGTACGCTGTGTGGTTTCCACTACCCAGCGGTCCCTGGTTGGAGCATCCACAATATGTATGCTCTCAGGCCTGACCGATGTCAGGATCGTACCATCCTCGGTCTGGAACGTGCTGGGCTTCCCGACGACGGCAAGGTACTGGGGAGCTTCGATATTTGCCATGACCTGGGCTGCTTCCGGCTGGTACTGACCGGCATAGATGAGAAACGCTCCTGTGGGGTCCACTACCCTGGCGCGCCAGTACTCGGCTTCGTTGCCGATATCCTCCTTTTCTGTCAGCGTACCAACTATTAACATCCTGTTTACCTTGGCACCTGTGGGTGTAAGTAGATATTGTGGTGAGTACTGGTCATTGCTGTCCTTGAAGGATAAGTTTGAATCCCTGAATTCCTGGGCAAAGATGCGGTATGCAACTTCTCTTGTATATTGTCCTGCCATAATTCACACCTCCATCTGTGCGATAATTGTATCCATCTGGTCTAATTCGAGAGGAGGCAGTAACGAAATATCCTCTACCAGTATATTCCTGTCAAGCTTCGGACCTTTCACTAAATAATACCTGCCCAATAGCTTTTCTTTGAACATTTCAAGGACCACTGACTGGTCAAGGGCCTCTGTAGCCATTTGTTTTGCTTCATCCAGGGTGATACCTGTAAGTTGTTCTGAAATCTCGCGGTTCAACAGTGAATCCTGTACACACACCCCATCATCCATGACGGCCTTGATCCTCAGGTCATATGATCCTTCGACTTTACCGTGCTCGCCGCACACCCCTTTTATCAGGGCGCGGTTGCATTCTGGACATCTCTTTATCAGGCCGGAACCTGACTGGATATCCACCATTGCACCTGAGAACTCAATAGTTAGAGTACCTATCTCGATATCTTCAGTTATCTCTTCTATCAGGCTGGTCCTGTTAAAATTGATCTGGAACCTTTCCTGGAAGCTGTCAGTAACCACGTTCTTGAACAGGTAGCTTTTCCCTTCAACCAGTGAAGGCAGTTCAGCCTTTGCCCATTTAATGAATTTAATTGTCCCGGTCTCGTCCCCCATCAATCCTGCCTGGTCGATACTTTCGTGGGTACTATCCCATAATTGTGCCACCTTGACAGAGATATTGATCCATTTCCCCTCAGTTGTTATGTCGCTTACTTTTACGGTAGGTGCTTCAGCCTGCTGGGTATTTACCTCAATATCTTCAGTTATCTCCTCTATCTGGCTGGTCCTGTTAAAGTTGATCTGTAACCTTTCCTGGTAGCTGTCAGTAACGACGTTCTTGAACAGGTAAGTTTTACCCTCTTCAAGTGCAGGCAGTTCAGCCTTTGCCCATTTATTGAATTTTATAGTTCCGGTTTCATCCCCCATCAATCCTGCCTGGTCGATACTTTCATGGGTGTCATCCCATAATTGTACCACTTTGGCAGATATATTGATCCATTTCCCATCTGATGTAATATCACTTACCTTTACGGTAGGTGTTTCACCCTGCTGGACAAAGAATTCTCCTCTGGGGATGTTATATTCCTTTAGAAAATAATTGACTACACTTCTGCGTGCTTCTTCCTGCGGGACCTTGAACTCGTTTAAGAGTTTGTCAAGTCTGCTTTCTATTTCACTGATAGGGATATTATATCCTTTCTGACTAAAACGCTCTTCAATTTCTTTTGCAATTTCTTTATTCATTCTTCATACCTCAAGCCTCCAGTTTGTTTGGTTTAGGGAGACAATTGTTACATGTCTTGTCAAGTTAATATACTTAACCGGAGAGCGGGGTGAAAGTATTCAATTGTATTGTACTATTTTACGCAAAGTGGGTTTATTAAACTTGTTTAACCAAGCTGTCCCAAAACAATTTCGCATTATACAATTAGTCCATAATTATCCTGCTAAGGTTCTTTTAACTTTTATCAACTGTATGTTCGCCTGAAAGAGATAAACAATGTTTGAGTTGTATACTTGCTTTTAATTTGAGACACCATGTTAAATTGTGTTGCTTAACTACCTGTCCGCTGGAAGGGGTGCACTCCAGTTTTGTATTTCTGCAGGATTGCCAAAATTCTATAGTTCTATTCCTGCGCTCGACTGTTTAGTTAGCGGAATATTATAGCTGTTCATCTATTTCCACGATGTCTTTATCCCGCCTGTGATATCCCATCTTCTCAACCAGCTCCCTGGCGGTATCCAGACACTTACGTGCATCTTCGTTCCTGCCCATTGCCATGTACAGCCGTGCATATCCCAAATGGCAGTCCGCCTGGTTCAGCCCCATCTCTCCGCGTTCTGCAATGATCATGGCTTCATCCAGGTCGTGCTGCGCCTTATCAAATTCACCTCGCACCCTGTACAGCTCTGCTCTGGCAAGCAAGCCGCGAATAATAAACTCTTGAGCTCCCGCCTGCCGCAACCCATCCACTGCCTGGTTCAGGTGCTCTTTAGCCCGAGTAAAATCCTGACTGCCCTCTTGCAGTGCCTTAAATAGATGTGCTCTTCCAAAGGAGAGGTGGTCGAGGCCAATGTCGAGAAGACGGCCTGATTCCCATTCAATCGTTTGCACAGCCCGGTTCAGCACTTCATGATACTTCTCCTGACTCATCAGCAGGTCACAGTATCGAAAACCCCCTAATGAATACAGGAAGGGATACTCAGGCTGATCCCGCGTCTGGTTCCGGATCGCCGAACCACTTCAATGCGGATGCAATGAACTGGTCAGCAGATGCCTGTTTTGCTTCTGATGCGCCCTGGCTGAAGAATGTCCAGCCGAACACACGCTCAGCTCCGCGGAAATTGTCATGGCGCATTTTGCCCAGCCAGGTGTTGACAAGTGCAGTCTTCCCCACACCGCCCCATGCCACCAGACTGACGATATTGGTCCTGGGGTTTGCCCAGGCTGCATCGAGAATTGCAAGCTCCTCTTCACGACCGAAGAGTTCGGGATTGGTGGAGGGTAGTTTGGCGAGGGAGATTTTTTCTGTTTCATGCATTTTTTTCGATTCTGCAAGCTCTTCCTCATAGCCTTCCAACAACTTACGCAGGTCAGCAATCTCAAGCTCATATCTTCGTTGCTCTTTAGGTTCACTGGACAGTCTCCGTTTATCCTCATACTCCCTGATGAGTTCCCAGGTCTCTTGAATACTGGCTTTTAGGTCATCCTGACGGTTATGAGCAGATTCTACAGTCATTGTTCACCTTCGCACCTTTGATAATAATCGTTGCCATGCGGATTCCAAGTTCATTCCACTCTTGAGTGCCACTTCTCCTTCATAAGAGAGGATGAAAGGAATGATCGGGGCTGTGATCTTCAATTTATGACTCACTTCCAGCTTTGGCGAATCCACAACATCGGATAGCTTTTCTATCTCGCTGGTCAAATGAGAATCCGAAAGGAATGTCTCTTTCTGACGAATCTCATTTAGAGTGTCTTTTACTGCCACCAGGGTTTCTTGCAGTTCATTTTCTGCAAATTGTCTGGTGGCTATGCTATCAAGTACATCTTGTGTATTAATCAATTGTTCCCGATCCAAACGATCGACGATGGTGGTTATGATTGTCTGTTCATTGGCATCAAAACGAGCAAGTACTGTTTCTCGCAAGTTGACCAGAGTATCCTGGATTTTTATCTGACCCACCAGAAGTCTATCCAATTTGGTATCCATCTGATGTAATTGGCCCCCTTCGTTCTGAATTGGCACTGATTTTTTGGGTGGGGGCATTTTTTCTGTTTCATCCACTTTCCTCGATTCTGCAAGCTCTGCCTCATAGCCTTCCAACAACTTACGCAGGTCATCAATCTCATGCTCATATCTTCGTTGTTCTTTAGGGTCACTGGACAGTCGCCGAATCTCCTTGTACTCCTTGATGAGTGCCAGAGTCTCTTGAATATCGGTTTTTAGGTCATCCTGACGGTTATGGTCAGGTTCTGCAACTGATATTTTTTCGAGAGTAGTGGTGGGAGAAGTTTCCAACGGGGTTATAGGAAGTTCACTCTCGATTATTGCGGCAACTTCATCGGCGATCGCCGCCAAATCAGCGTCAATCCGATGCTCATCCCCGCTGGAGATTGGCTTGCCGTCCCTGGGTCTCAGATTCATTCGAGAAAGCCATTTAACATGCTTCCAGGCACAGGGTCTGATGATAACCGGGAATATGCGAACCCCTTCCTCATCCTTGCGCTCCAGCAGGCGAGGCACCTCTTCGCTTAGAATGAAATCTGAAGTGAGAAAATCGGCTGAGACAAGAAGCACAGCCACCCTGGCTTTTGCAATGGCTTCCTCTATCTTTTGATACCAGTCCTCGCCTGCACCGATGCGGCGGTCGTCCCAGAGATCGAGAAGCCCCTCCTGCTGTAGCACACCCAGATGGGTTACCAGCCGGTCTTTCCATTCTTCATCCTTGTGGCTGTAGCTGATGAAGACAGTGGGCAGGGTCATAACATAGCCTCCAGCTCTTCTACTTCGCTATCCCGCCTGTGATATCCCATCTCATCAACCATCCCCCTGGCGGTATCCAGACACTTGCGTGCATCTTCGTTCCTGCCCATAGTCAGGTACAGCCGCGCATATTCCAGATGGCAGTCCGCCTGGTGCAGCCCCATTCCCCCTCGTTTGGCAATGGTCATCGCCTCATCCATGTCGTGCTGCGCCTGTTTGAATTCACCTTGTGCCCTGTACATCTCAGCCCTGGCAAGCAAGCCGCGAGGCAATTCATGCTGAGTTCCTGCCTGCCGCAACCCGTCCACTGCCTGGTTCAGGTGCTCTTTTGCCCGTGTGAAATCTTGGCTACACTCTTGTAGAACATGGAGAAGATGCGCTCTTCCGAGGGAGAGGTGGTCGAGGGCAATGTCGAGAAGCCAGTTCTCACTTCTTGCTATTTCAATCGTCTGCTCAGCCCGGCTCAGCACTTCCTGATACTTGCCCTGGCTCAGCAGCAGGTTACAGTATAGAAAACCCTGTAATGAATACATCATAGGATACTCGGGCTAATCCTCTTTTTGTATCTCCTCAGCCTCACGGAAGAGAGATTCGGCTTCAGACTGGGTGCCAGCCTGTTGCAGGGCGTCTGCCAGAGCAATACGCTTGCTCATTCGCTGAAAAGCATCGCCGCTTCTGTCAGCAAGGTTAACGCTCTGTTTGGCATACTCCTGGGCTTGGGCAATGTCACCAATGGTCAGGTACAGTTGGCTGAGGTTGCCGGCTGGTATGGCAGCCTTCTTCCAATCTTTTAGCGCAATAATAGCATCTAACACGGCTTTCAGGGGCTGCACTGCCTCCTTCAGACGGCCAAGCGCCCGCAGATCAAAGCCAGCCTCGTTTAGGACATAGGCTTTAGATGTTTCTCTAAGCTCAGCCACCGGCTTGTCCCAGAGTGAATAATAGAACCCGGAGACTGCAACCAGATCAGCGCCAAACGCTCCAAGTTTTTTAATATTGAAAGCCTCATCCTTTCTTCGAATCCGGTGCCAGTACACCTCATACATCGCATCCTGGTACCTGCCTGCCTGACAGCCATGTGCAACTGCGGAATAGAGCGGATTCATATCCTCGATGGTATCTGGATATTCTCCAGCAATCTCTTTAAGGTGTTCGTAGAGACGGTTGTTCCCTTCCTGCCAGGCTTCAGGGTACTCACCCTTAAGCTGCTCGCTGAAATGTTCCCGCACCAGGGGATGAGCATCCAGGAGGTCTGGCTGGTGCCTGCTCTCGGAGGCAATCAGTCTCTCCTCACGCAACTTGTGAATGAGGCGCAGCCAGTCACCCTCAGACAACCCCTGGATGTGCTCTGTCAGATTCGGAATCGCCGGGGCTGCTGCAAGTGCCGCGATAGCTCCGGCGTTGGCAGGGTGGTCGAAGAGACCTAGCATCCTCAATACATCCACTTCCGGTCCCTCGCCAAAGCGACGTTCAAACGCCGCTATCATCCTGCGCGGATGCCGCCCTTCTCTTACCGGAATGTCCAGGTCCGGTATCCCGGAAGCGTTGGAAATGTTGTGCCCGGGGATTTCGTGCAGGTAGACACCAAGCAGGCTGACAGCAAGGGCATGGTTGCCAAAATCACGAACAGCCCTTTCCAGTTCGGGATCACTGCCCTGCACGCCGCTCACCCGCAGAAGAGCCCGCCCTGCCTCAGCCGAGATCAGCTCCAGTTCCTCCTGGCAGACGGTCTCCTGAAACGGTGCCAGGTCAGGCACTGCTTCACGGGTGGTTACGACACACAAGCCGGGGTTCTGGCGGGCAAGCTCGGAAATGACAGTTGCCAAAGCCGGATCCTTGATCTTCCCGCGCTCGTAGTCATAGTGGGATTGGAGCGGTTCCAGTCCGTCCAGCACCAGCAGGGTCTTATTCTCCCGTATCAGCCCAGCCAGCCGCGCTCCCTTGTCCCATGGCGAGCCTGCGCTGGGGTCGGGATCACCGAACCAGTCAAGCGCTTCAGCAATGAACAGGTCGGCTGATGTGACCTTCTCACCAGTTCCCTGGCTGTAGAATGACCATGCAAAGACCCGGCTTGCCCCGCGGTAGTTATCAGCCCCCATGCGCTCAAGCCACTTGTTGACAAGGGTGGACTTTCCAACCCCGCCCCACGCTACAAAGCTGACAATATGAGTATGATCCGATTCCCAGGCTTGATCCAGCATCTCCAGTTGCTTCTGTCTGCCGAAGAGCTCTTCTCCTGTCATCGGGAGACGACGGATGTCGATTTTTTTGGGAGGGGACCAGTGCGGGATTGGCTCCGGAGGTTTGTACCCGGGGTTGTCGATAATCTCAAAAATGTTTTCTGCCACTTCGGCAAAGACCTCATCCGGTTCATCCCTGAAATCTCTGGAGACCGATTTACCATCACGAGGCAGCATCTGGATATCTTTTAGCCAGGGGACGGCTTTCTAGAGGCAGGGTCGCAGCAGTACTGGAATCAAGACCATTCCATCCTTTTCACGGCGTTCCAGCAGGTAGGGGATCTCTTCTTTCGTGCAAAAGTCAGAGGACAGATAATCAGCCGATATCAGGCATACAGTCACAGCTGCACGGTCCATGACCTGTTTGATTTCGTTGAACCACTTGCCTCCTGGATCAATCTGCCGGTCATCCCAGATGGTGATGCGGTCCTGCTTTTCCAGCACCCCCAGTTGGGGATGCAGGAGGTCTTTATAGGCTTCGTCCTTGTGGCTGTAACTGATGAAGACAGTGGGCAGGGTCATGGCATCGCCTTCCATTTATGATCCTCCGTTTTATCAATTTTATAAAATTTTGAAATTCTGGAAATACAGTATAGTTCTCCACGACTTCATATCCATGACCCGCCGAGCCACGATAGCATCCGGGGAGCCCATAGATGATCTTTACATCATTTCCTGGGACGCAAGTATTGTATTGTTCATATTATGTTCCCCTTGTTTGATTATCCTGGTTACATTCTGCATCCTGCACACATGCTGTCAATCGCTCGCAAAGTACATGCCTGAATTGCAAGCATACGGACAAACGGTTCATAGATGCTTATATCCATATTCACTGTGAGCAAATCCCATAAAAAGTTAGCGAAAAAATATAAATCTGATCCTGTTAACTTAACGTCAGATTCAGCACGTCGCATCTGTTTGAGATAGCAGAACAGGTTTATGTGTGCGAAAATCTTTGACGGTGTGGATTTTGACAGTATTACTGCTTGTAAATCCCTTCCCGTCTGCCAACCTTTAAAATAAGGATATCAGTTTCATTAACAGAGAATATAATCCTGAAATCTCCCACTCTAATACGATAAGTCCCTTTTCGACCCCTGATTTTCTTATATGGAAGAATATATGGATTTCCTTCAAGTAGTTTTAATTTTTCTACAATCCTGCGTTTGTCGTCATTAGAAATACGTTCAAGATAACCAGCAGCTTTTTTGCTTAAAAATAATTTAAAAGTCATGAAAGGTCAGTGAGAGATATTTTATTACCTTTATTCATATCATCTTCAATTTCATCGAGCTCTTTCATTTCATCTACTGAAAGGTCTTCAAAGCCCAGGAAATGGTCGATTTTTAAATTTATTAAAGTGAGCTGCCCTTCAATTTGTATTAAATGGGTTATTATTTCTCTGTCAATAGCAGTGCTCATATTTATTAAGATAGTTTGAAAGGTAATAATGGTTTTGTAAATATCACATCCTAACCATAAACAGACATCACGTCGGATTCAGCACGGCCCCACAATACTCACAATCCTGCATCAAATCATCAACCGTAGTCAGCACCTGCTCGCTACGGCTGCGGTCCCGGTAAACAGTAATGCCCTTACACTCCAGCGTATATGCCAGCCTGAAAGCCCTGACCACATCCTCTTTTGTAGCATCGTGCCTGAAATTAATGGTCTTTGATACCGCATTGTCAGCATATTTCTGGAAAGCAGCCTGTACCCGGATATGCCACTCGTACCCAATATCATGTGACGTGACGAACAAACGCTGTACAGCCCCTGGCACATCAGGCATACCCTGTACCGAGCCCCTGCTTGCTATACGCTCCATAAGTTCAGGCGAATAGAACCCTTCCTGCCTGGCCATCTGCTCGAAATACGGATTGGTGACCAAAAATTTCTCGCCTTCCATCACAGTCTTCACATATGATACAGCATAAATAGGTTCAATTCCGCTACTGCATCCTGCTATCATGCTGATGGTACCTGTGGGTGCTATGGTTATCCGTGTCGCATTGCGCACTTCTGGCCTGCCCGGGCTGTCATAGATACTGCCCCTGAAGTTCCCGAACACACCCCGGCGCTGTGCAATCTCCACTGATGCCTGCACTGCCCGGTTGCAAATAAAGGTCATGACCTCTTCAGCCGCCTGCGCAGCCTCAGTGGAATTGTAAGCTATGCCTAAGTGTATGAGCATATCAGCAAATCCCATCACACCCAGCCCTATCTTCCTGTTCCCCTTGACCATAAGGTCTATCTGTTCAAGCTGGAACTGCTCCAGGTCTATCACATTATCCAAAAACCGCACTGCAATATCCACGGTACGGCCAAGTTTATCATAATCAATGCTGCTGCCATCTACCATTTTATCCAGGTTGATCGAACCCAGGTTGCAGGCCTCATAGGCCAGCAGTGGCTGTTCCCCGCAGGGATTGGTTGCCTCTATTGTCCCAAGCCCGGGTGTAGGGTTATCCCGGTCAATGCGGTCCAGGAACAACATACCCGGCTCACCACTCTCCCATGCCGAGGCTGCTATGAGGTTGAATATCTCAATTGCATCCTTGCGACGGGTGACCTCACTGGTGCGGGGGTTTATTAATTCATAGGATTCCCCTGCCTCTACAGCTTCCATGAATGTATCACTCACGCCTACAGACAGGTTGAAATTGGTCAGCACACCGGGTTCGTGCTTTGCAGTAATGAAATCCACAATATCAGGATGGTCCACCCTGAGAATCCCCATATTGGCACCCCTGCGGCGTCCCCCCTGTTTGATAGCCTGGGTGGCGGCATCGAACACTTTCATAAATGATACCGGACCGCTGGCAATCCCGCCTGTGCTGCCTACTATATCCCCCTGTGGCCGCAGCCTGGTGAAACTAAAACCCGTGCCTCCGCCGCTTTGGTGTATGATGGCTGCACTCTTCAGGGTCCCGAATATCTCATCAAGTGAATCGCCTACCGGCAGGACGAAACAGGCTGCAAGCTGCTTGATACGGGTGCCTGCATTCATCAGGGTGGGTGAGTTGGGCAGGAATTCAAGGTTTGACATGACCGAGTAAAACTCCTGCGCAGAACCTGCTGTGTCCCTGTACAGTTCGTCGGCAGATGCTACATAACCGGCAACCCTGCGAAACATCTGCTCAGGTGTTTCAGTCACTTGGCCGTATTCGTCTTTTAGCAAGTACCTGCGCCTGAGCACTTTTAGTGCATAATCTGATAGTTCCAATACATACCAGCCCTGTAAATCGATAAATACAACATTATATAATTCAATTCCTTGTACTATTAAAGTTGGTGAAAAGGAACATGGAAATTCTGCTGCATATCTGCTGTGCCCCCTGTGCCACCTATACGGTAAAGGCGTTAAGGTCTGGCGGCTTTGATCCGGTTGGCTATTTCTATAACCCAAATATCCATCCGTTCAGAGAGTACAGACGCAGGTTTGAAACTTTGCAGCAGTATGCAGAGGCAGTGGAACTGGATGTGGTATACAAGGACGAATACATGCTTGAGGATTTTATCAGGCAGGCCCTTGAGGTCGATGACAGGTGCGCTCTGTGTTATTCCCTGCGGCTTAAGGAGGCTGCCAGACAGGCATCGGATATGGGTATCCCCAGGTTCACGACAACGCTGCTGATATCCCCTTACCAGAAACATGAGATGATAAGGGACATTGCCAGCGGTCTTGCATCTGAATACGGCGTGGAGTTCTATTACCAGGATTTCCGTGAAGGATATAGGGAGACCTTCCAGTTATGCCGCGACCTGGGACTGTACCGCCAGCCGTACTGCGGCTGCATATTCAGTGAAAAGGAGAGATATTACCGCAAGCTTGTGGATGAGTGAGATGTTATCTGAATAGGGTATATGAAAATTTTTGACAGCTTGGTATTAGTGTGTTTATCTTGCACGGTTCCGTTTGCCTGGCTATTTGTATTGGTGGGGGCCAGCCTTTAAGGGATGTCAAGGTAGTTTTTACAGTTGGAGTGTGGTACATTCGAAAAGTTAATTAATTGAGCCTCTGGCAAAATGGATATAACAGCTTTAAAATGCCAATAAACACCTAGAAAGTGTCAGTTTTTCTAAAATTTCATTATATGGGTTTGGATTGAGGGTATTTCAGGCAATTTTTGATACAATATATGCACAAACTCAATAGAATTAATTCAACTGTATCGAAATGTATTTATGATAGGTGCTAATGAATACGTTACGATTATATCCTATTTTTTGTTATTTTTGGATTTTTAGCAATAATATGTACCTAAACAACTGTAATAGTTAGAATTTACTTAGAATTTCAATTGAAGGATTTGTAAATGAATTTTTTATAAATACACGCCTTAAATATCTCATAAATCAAAAAATAACGAATATACTCTGGAATGCCAGAGCCTCAATTATGTCATTGATTGTAGAATGTGGGAGGGAAATATTCCTTGAAATCGTCATATACAGGCCGGGGACATTTGTCTGGGATATATCGGTGACTGCAGATGATGGGATTTTTTATGCTCGGTTAAAAAATAAAATATTTCCAACAACTTTCAGTATAAATAAGGTTAAAATAGTAATAGATTATAAATAAATGGCTCTCTTGTCTGCGTAGCGTTACTCATTTTGGACATTTTGCACAAATATATAATTGATAGTCGTCCAGAATTCGGCCGTGTCCCTGATCAATTGACAATATTTAAATAGTTTAAATGTAATTCTCTC
>Ga0255367_1137_pt2 | contig 17823 bp, 19 predicted proteins | sample ANMaggSeSYBR01D8_FD_182098 | JGI IMG/M metagenome (GOLD analysis project Ga0255367, IMG submission 182098) | Sediment cell enrichment communities from methane seep in Santa Monica Basin, California, United Staets - ANME aggregate JGI... | ecosystem: Environmental > Aquatic > Marine > Cold seeps >... | reverse complement strand
TACTGCTTTGGAAAAACGCCGCAAACAGGAAACCAATTGTTTTGCGGGGGGCCAGGCAGGTTGGAAAAACATTTGTTGTCAATCAATTCGCCAAGAATTTTGATCATTTTATCGACATCAACCTTGAAAGGCCGAAAGAACGCGATCTTTTTTCCGGTTTTAATACCGGTCAGGAACTTGTTGAACGAATTTTGCTTTATAAAGGCCAAAAAATAGATACAAAAAGCGCCCTTTTATTTATTGATGAAATTCAACATTCAGCAGACGCAGTTCAATCGCTCAGATACCTTTATGAAGATGTAAAGGATTTGCACGTTATTGCTGCCGGTTCACTCCTGGAAGTTTTTTCAAAAAGAGAAGGTTTTTCTTTTCCGGTCGGCAGGGTCAGGAATCTCTTTATGTATCCGGTAACGTTCGTGGAATATCTTGAAGCACAAAACCCGCTCCTTGCTGAAAAACTGTTGCAACCGAATGTGTTGGAAGAATCTTCCCTTCATGATTTGCTGCTTGACGCGTTTAACGCGTATGCATTCGTTGGCGGCATGCCGGAAGCCCTTGCCGCTTATGGGGAAACAGGATCCTATTCGGCAGTGAGGGAAATCTATGACGCCATTTTCATGGGATACATTGAAGATGTCGAGAAGTATTCAAATTTAGCAAAAGCAAAATATTTAACCCATGCGATAGACCGGGCTCCCTTATATGCCGGTGAACGGATTACATATGAAAAGTTCGGAGAGTCTTCATTTCGATCAAGAGAAATGAAAGAGGCGTTTGATGTGCTTGAACGCGCCTTGATCGTGTATCGTGCAAGACCTTCCGTATCAACCCACATACCGATTATTGAAAAACTGCGAAAAGCCCCGAAGCTTTTTTTTCTTGATGTCGGGCTGGTGAATTACCGGATTGGATTCAAGGAATTTTTCAGCAAACAATCTCTGGACAATGTCTATCAGGGAAAAATATCGGAACAGGTCGTGGCCCAGGAAATCGTTGCACAGGCATTCCGGTCACCATCACTTCGGTTCTGGATACGGGAAAAAGGGGCTGCCGAAACGGATTTTCTTTATCCCTTTAAAGATATGATTATCCCGATTGAAGTGAAGAGCGGGAAGAGGGGTAAACTAAAATCTTTAAATCTGTTCATGGAAAACAGTCATCATCCATATGCCATTCGTGTCTATTCCGGCAAAATCCGCATTGATCAGATACTGCTTCCATCAGGGAAAAAATACTACCTCTATTCCATTCCGTATTATCTGTTATCAAGACTTAATGACGTCATCGAACGGTTTGTGTCCGGGTGTAAAACCTGAACCGGTTTTTCTCACATTGCCGATAAAAAACATGTGCTTAGAGGACGTTTTGCAAGGGTCTCAAAATGAGAAATTATCAACAGTTCGCCATTTCTTGACAAGGCATACTCAACGTGTTAGACTTGAAAAAAATCGGGGCGTGGCGCAGACTGGTAGCGCACTTGGATGGGGTCCAAGGGGTCGGAGGTTCAAATCCTCTCGCCCCGATCAAGAAAGTTTAATAAATTTGGCGGATTAGCTGTATTGCTTTTCCGCCCTTTTTTGTTTGATTTTTGCTCTTGAACTCAAAAATTCCGTTTAAAAACCTCTTCCTTAAGGTATTGAAAAACTAAATGCCCTTCAAACGGAGCGGCCTCCTTTCCAACTGCAATATTTTGCATAAGTTCTATCTTTGCTTTATCAAGGCTTCCAATCTGTTCATCAATAAGTTTAAGGTAGTTGTTGGTTGTGCTGTAAATAACAACCGGGCCAAACATAACTTCCCCGCCCTCCTTTTTTGTTAAAGAGCCAATAACGATGTGATTGATAATTTTCATGGCTTTAGGCGGAGACCTGTAACCAAGCAGTTCGGCAAACATAGAAAGGCATTCGAGTACACCATCTGCATCCCATTTTTCCAAAGCCTCTGAACCATCTTTTTCAATTTCTTCAATATCAGATTTATTAAAAGAAAGATCTATCATTTCTATTAATTCATTTTGAATTGTTTTAAGGGATTTTTCTTTTTTACTGATAACAACATCTTTATCATTTAATATCTTGATAACATTGCGGATGCTGAGCATTTCCTTTACAGTGGGACTTTTGCGCATACCTACATCTTCAGGAGTGGTCTTATAAATTGCAAGATCGTTATCCAGCACCAGGATTTTCTCAATACCATTATCAGCTTCCTTTATATAGAGATCAAGATCCCTCTCCTGCCTGAATTTATAAGGACTCATTTCAAGAAGCTCACGCATTGTTTCTTTGTCAATCTTTTTATTACTGTCAGGAGTGCCTATAGAATTAATAACAACTTTTGACATCTTGTCGATTTTAATCTTTTTTAAAAGATTTTCTTTAAATGACATAATGCTTCTCCTTTAACCCAAGTTGAATCAAGCTAAAAAGCTATGAACGTCCAACATCGAACGTCCAACATCGAATTTTGAATAAGGTATTCTGCCAATTTATAAACCAGCAGAGCGAAGCGATTTCATCATTCGATATTCGACGTTCAAAAAATTCACCCATATCCTATGGTGCTGAATTAATTAGGCATAAAATGGAAATTTCTATACTATGAACATACTTTATTAAATATTCATTATAGTATTCAGAGTAATCAATCCAATATAGTATTTCAGGTTACTTGACTGCAATATTTATTTATAGTACTTTAACTTTTTTAAATTTTTAAAAGGCAAAGTTGTAAAGGACATAATAATATGACCAAAGAATATGTAGAGCTTATATATCAAGGGAAAACATATAAATTTCCTGTTATCGTTGGCACAGAAGGTGAAAAGGCTTTCGATATTTCAAATCTTCGCCAGAGCACTGGTTTGATTACAATGGATCCCAGCTTTGCAAACACAGGTAGCTGCTGCAGTTCCATTACATATATGGATGGTGAAAAGGGAATTCTGAAATATCGCGGCATCCCGATTGAACAACTTGCCAAATACTCAAGTTTTAAAGAAACAGGATATCTTTTGATAAATGGTGCTCTGCCGACCAGAAAGGAACTCAACCGTTTTTCAGTATTGCTGAATGACCAGTCGCTTGTGCATGAGGATATGCAGATATTTTTTCAGAATTTTCCAAGGGGTTCTCATCCAATGGGCATATTATCATCAATGGTTAATGCATTAAGAGGCTTTTATCCGGAACTCCAGACTTCAGAAGAAGAGATTAACTTAACGGTCACAAGGCTCCTATCTAAGATAAGAACCTTAGCTGCCATGTCTTATAAAATATCTAGAGGGCATAAGGTTATTTATCCCAGACCGGATCTTTCTTATTGTGCAAATTTCCTCAACATGATGTTTGATAATGTTGTCAAACCCTATCATATAGACAAAGATGTAGTTCAGGCTTTAAGTGTTTTCTGGATTCTGCACGCTGATCATGAACAGAACTGCTCTACTTCTGCTGTAAGGATGGTTGGCAGCGGAAGAGTAAATCTTTATGCTGCAATTTCTGCCGGAATCGCAGCGTTATGGGGACCGCTGCATGGCGGCGCTAATCAGGCAGTTATCGAAATGCTTTCAGAAATTGTCGAAAGCGGCGATAGTGTAAAAACAAAAATTGAAAAAGCAAAAGACAAAAATGATCCATACAAGCTGATGGGTTTTGGGCACAGAGTTTATAAGACATATGATCCACGGGCTAAAATAATGAAAGAAATGTGTGACAAGGTTCTTGCAAAGCTCAATATTCACGATCCCTTACTTGATATTGCAAAAGAGCTTGAAGAGGTTGCTTTAAATGATGACTATTTTATAGAACGTAATCTTTATCCAAACGTAGACTTCTACAGCGGTATAATTTTGCGCGCCATTGGAATCCCAACAAACATGTTTACAGTTATGTTCGCAATCGGCAGGCTGCCGGGCTGGATAGCCCAATGGAAAGAAAGTATGGATGGACCTAACTGGAAACTCCAAAGGCCCCGACAAATATTCATTGGACCATCTGAAAAAAAATACATACCTATTGATGAGAGGGAGTGATTGAAGCCTCCTCAATAAGCATACCAAAAGCGCAGCTCATTCCAAAATCTTTGTCTATTCCTAATGTTCCCTTAATTATAACCTCATCACCTATTTTTGCGGTTTCAAGGGTGCTCACCGCAATATCATTATTTCCTTTTTCAGCGCTACCGGTTCCATCCTGAATATGAATCCAGTTTTTTTCCATAATCTGAGGCATAAATTTCACAACTACCGCGCGAACTGTAATTGTTTTCTGAGACAGTTCTTCCTTTTTGGAATAAATTTCTTCTATTGTATAAGCATCCTCTCCAACAGCCTTGCTGACTTTTATATCCTTAGGTACTACCGCCTTGGATTTCTTTGTGCTATCCTCCATAATAGCGGGCATAGCTCCATGAGGCATGGAGGCTGATGGCATCTTAGCAGAAGGCATTTTGCCGGGCATCATACTTGAAGGCATTTCAGAAACAATTTCACCTCCCGACTCATTAAAAGGACATCCTTCTGAAGGAACGGCAAACAATATGAGATCAAAAGTCTTTTCAAGAGTTTTACTGTGAAAATTTTTCATAACCGCAATGTTGGTAATTGCTATTTCATCTCCGGTCTTGACCGGTGTTTTTGGAATGGCAGCCCATACCTTCCCTGTTTTATCTTCGAGCAACAAATAAGTATAGTTTGTAACATCTTTAGTCTCAATGATTGTGGCTCCCAAAACAGGGCTCTGAACATTCAATGTCTCGTAATTTTCTTTAATATCCAAAATTGTAACATTTCCTGCAACGGAAATCTCTTCGTCCAAAGCTGTTGTCTTATTTTTATCTTCGCATCCAAGAATAAAAACAAACAATCCTAATATACAGAAAGTAATGTTCAATATTCTTTTATAGCTCAAAGTCATAATATTTCCTTTCTTGATAAAATTAATCGGATAAATTAAATAATTTCAATATGATGTTTCAAAATTTATCCTAAGATAATAGAAAACTCGTTGTCAAATGATATTTTGTATATTAAATTCACTTTTATCTTTGGTCAAGAATTTTTAACCTTTTATTTTGAATTTATTCATCAGAAATTTGAAAACTCAAAAGTAACTTGTTAACAATTAGAGGTGGCGGGCATTTAAATTTAAAACGGCTGACTGTTTGAGCGTATTAGTGAGCATTAAGAAAAAAGAGGCACTTTTGTATATTTTTGTTAAAAGGATAAACTCAAGCCATAACGTTCTATTTTTCTAACTGATATTAATACTCTTTTTTCTTTAGGCTCACTTATGCGCGAGTTTCAGACGTTCTTAAATTTAATTGCCCGCTGCCTCTGGTTAATCTCATATTTGAATTTTCAAATTTCTGTTCATTATAAACACCAAGCAAGGACGGCAGAGCTTGCAAAAGTTAACGAAACGCTGCATATTGAGATCACCGAACATAAACGGGCAGAGGAGGCATTGCGTCGGGAAAAAGACAAGCTGGAAGGTGCTCTTTCGGAGGTCAAAAAAACGCTGAACAAAGGCATGCACGCTGACCCGCAGCCCTATCCCGAATTTTGGAGTTCACCATCTTTGCCTCTGCCAAGCTGTTTGCAAATTCCACAGCGGACAGGTGATGCTGGTTAGGCTTCTTAGAGGAAAACAGAGATGAAAAAATTATCAATAGTATTGCCTTGCTAATTGGGGTCGGACCAAGCTAATGTCCTAAAATGCAGGAGAAAATATCGATTTGGGGAGGTTTTTTTTGGGTGTGAATTCACAGGGCTTAGAGTCCCCACCGTCGAAGCGCACGAAAAACGATTCCGAATACGTTCTCAAGAAAGCTTCCTTTGCCCACAAGGAAGGCAGGCTTGCTGAAGCGGAAAAAGGCTATCTGGAAGCATTGAGAAGAAAGCCTGATTGGGGACAGGTGCTGAATGCGCTTGGAACGGTATTCTTGGACCAGTCCCGGCCGGATAAGGCCAAAAAAGTTTTTGAAAAAGCAGCCGACTTTAGACCTCCCTATTTTCCGGCATGCTATAACTTGGCCAGGCTGAAGCAGCGAGAGAACGATCACAAGGGTGCCATAAGTATTTACAGGGCCATGTTGGAAAAGCAGCCTGGTATTGGTGAAGCATGGAATAATTTGGGTGTCTCATATAGGGAAATTGGGGACCAGGATGAAGCCATATCCTGTTTTCGAAGAGCAGTGGCGTTCGCTCCTGACATGGCAGAGGCATGGAACAACCTTGGCGTGGCACAGGACGAGTTTAATATGATTGAAAACGCTTCAAAGTCATACAGAAAGGCCATTGAGATACGGTCAGATTATGCATCCGCCCACTTCAACCTCGGAATCTCTCTTCAAAAGCTCAGGCGATTCAAGGAAGCCAAGGAACATTACAACAAGGTGCTTGAGACCAAGCCGAATGATGAGGCGGCAAAATTCATGCTCCAAAGCATGGGGACATCGGCAACACCTGATGCCGCCCCGGTGGAACACGTGCGCAGGATCTTTGATCGGTGTGCCGGGACTTTTGAAAGGATCCTGGTTAAAGACCTAGAATACAAGACCCCTGAACTCCTGTTTGACCTTGTGCGCCCGTATCTGGCTGATGAAATGAATGTTCTGGACCTTGGCTGTGGTACCGGTCTGGGCGCTCAACTCTATCGGCCGTTTGCGAAAAGACTGATAGGTGTCGATGTATCGTCAAAGATGCTCGAAAAGGCCGCAGAGAAGAAAATCTACAACCGGCTCGAGGTTTTTGACATACTTCAAGACTGGGGCTTTCCCCAAAAATTTGATCTGATATATAGCTCTGACGTCTTTGTATATTTCGGGAATCTGGATACGATCATCAGGTCCGCATCTTCATATCTTGTTTACGGAGGGATCATTGCATTTTCAGTGGAAAGACTGGAAGACAACAGCATGGAGTACCGGCTCTTTCCCAGCGGTCGCTATGCACACTCACGGACATATATTCAAAATTGCCTAAGGCGTCATGGATTACAATTAATAGAGGAAACCAAAGCAGATATTAGAAAGCAGTCAGGAAATCAGGTCAAGGGATTATTAATTGTAGCAAAAAAAGAGGGCATCGGCTAATGCCTTCTTTTTTTATGTCATTATGGCCCGGTGTATTTAAAACCAGTATTTTTTTTAAATCGCTTAACTTCCTTTTTAGGTTGGGGATGTTCATTGCATTTATCCCAATCCTCTAAAATAGATTGAAGGTCATCGTCCCATTTAATAAGCCCTTTTTTAATCCAGTCATTAACTATCCCCAATGGAGAAATCGTTTTCCCTGAAAACTCCTGCCTAATAAAATCAGCTAAATCATCGTCGACAGTTGTCAGTTTAAATCCATGAGCAATGGAACATGCAGCTATTTGTTGATCAATATAACTCAAGCTGAAAAACCTTTTAGTTCTTTTATTTATTTTACCGGTTACGATAATATTCCGTATTGCCTCCAGATATAGATTAAAATCACCTGTTTCTACCTTTGATTTTATTAATGCCTTGATTTTGCTTTTATATTTTGTTCTCCAGGGATATTTGGTTTTAAATTTCTGAGTACGAAATAATTCCTGCAACACCTCCTGAATGGTTACGCACCCATAACGATCATCACGAAACATATCTGGGGCTATCCTTATCAGCATCAGTACACTACAAGTATCACAGAGAATATACATATTAGGCAGCCATGCTTTTTAATTTAATAAGTTCATCTTTAACTGCTCTTGCGTCCAGCACACTTTCAATCCCAAGCATTTCTCCGAGTTTGCTAATAGTAATACTGTCAATCTGGTTAAGGATGATACTTGTAAAAAGAGGGCTTAGCGCTGAAATTTTTGCAACATAATCTCTGGGATCATCGCCTATAAACAAAATATCACCAATTGTGTGAAACCCTTTTTTAAAATTTGAGTCAGCGCCTCCAATTTTGAGATTAAAATCAGGATCAATAGTTTTGATCTGTTTTACAATTCCAAATAAAGCATGACTGTAAGTTTTTCCATAAATTTTGAGTTTGTTTACCTGGGCACCTGCAGATAAGCCATTGATAAAATCATATACCATATGAACATATTCATCAGGAAATTGAATATAATTTGCTACTTTGTCGCAAAAATCTTCTTCTTCTGCATCAAAACCGTCATTTGTTTGGATTTCATCTCGTATTGCGTGTACAGCTTCATGTAAAACTGGAAAAATCAGATCAATAATATTTGTGCTGTTATTAACAAATACTATTCTATGGCCATGAATTTTTGTATAAAAAGCATAGGCTTTAATTTTTTCAGGAAAATGCCGGAATATAACCTTAATTCCAAGGTACGCTAAAAGAGAAAATGTATGTTCATAATCAGGAGGAAGATCCTGACCGATGCCGGCTCTTTTTCGCAACTCCGTTGCAATTTTTTTTGCAACTACATCAGTGCGGTGATGAACTCTTACAACAGGAAGGATGCTTGAATTCGCATCATTTTTAAAAAGGACTTCATATTTTCTGGCCATTTCAAGCGCATCTTTTTGCATTGCCGGTGTAACCTTGGCCGTCATTCTTGTGCGGTGGACAGGAACAGATATTGAATTGTCAAAATCTTTTGAAAAGAAAAAATCGGGGTTTACATTGAAAATTTTGCAAAGATTAATTAAATGGTTGCCTTTGGGAATCTGACCTTTGATCCAGTCGTTTACTGTCTGCCTGGATACACCTGTCTTTTTAGCTAATTTGACTATTGAAGAATTATTCTCCTTTATCAAATCTTTAATTTTTTCCCCTAACCACTCCATGATAACTCCTTTAATTTATTATATGATTATATCATTTTATATGATATTTAATACATTTATACTAAATATTTGGTTGCTTGTAAAGATATTTTTACACTTTTTTACATATAAATATATTTGGGATATAATATGTAAGGTTAAGCTGACTTATAAATATGCAGAAATAGTTATTTTATCCGATCTCTGGGTGTGCTATAAAAGGGAAATTCCGTGGTATTACAACATGCTATGCTTGGGCCCAAATAATCAGGATGTTCTTATGTAGTGCCTGAACGAAAACTGCTAATTTTCCCAATTTCTGCGTCAGGCTTAAATTTTAATCCTCAAAATACTCAATGTATTCCTGTGGTTAAAATTTGCGGCTTCCTTGAACTTGAAAAAATTTTCTAGTTTTCGTTCGGGCACTATGTATCATTGAGCAATTTTTTCTTTCCTGTGAGATGTATAAAAAAAGAATAGTCCGGTTCCAAGGATCATTATTAACGATCCAAAAGAAAAGGCATGTCTGAGCTGAAACATATCCATCATCAAGCCGGCGACAAGAGAGCCTGTAAGCATCCCGGAACTGTGAGCCATTGTAATAATGCCCATCACAGATCCCATGGCTTTTGTTGTATTACCTTTTAATACAGCCAAAGCCATCAGTGCCGGCATTGCAATACCGCCTCCGATTCCAATAAGTACATTGGCTATAAACAAATCCCCAAAGCCGTCCGCCCAGTTAAATAATGAAATTGCAAAAGCCATTATAAATCCTCCGATTAAGATCATAATTCTTTTGCTGAATCTATCGGCCATGTAGCCCATGGGTGTTTGCATTACACCGCTGATAAAGACTCCCAGCATTACAAGAATTCCGATATAAGAGCTGGAAAGATGAAATTCCGAATCCGCCAGAACAGGCAAGAAACCCCATACTACACCGACACATGCTGCATATGCGAATCTGAAGAAAAAAAGACCTGACAGATCTTTGTCTCTTAACAGCTTTTTCCATGATGCAACCTCTTTTTTTCGTGAGACAGCTCGTTCAGACTTTGTTGGCGGAAGTAGAAAAAGACATAAAGAAAAACCTAAAAAAGCAAGAATGCCCATACACAGGAATGATGTGTTAAGACTGAAATGTTCATTTATCACACCTCCTGCTAAAGGCCCGAGGCTCAGGCCAAAAAACATAGACATGTTGAACATTCCCATGCTCATGCCTTCACTGCCTTCAGGTGTTATATCGCCCACATATGCCTGAATAACCGGTATCAGCATTGCGGATGATATGCCCTGGATAAAGCGCATTATAATAAGTGTTTCAACATTTTTTGAAAGGATAAAGCCTATAGAAATCAGGGCATACGCTAAAAGGCCCGCAACAATTAATGGTTTGCGGCCTTTTTTGTCTGAGAGTCTGCCGAAATATGGGAGGAAAAATGTCCTTGAAAGGGAAAATGCCCCGAATACCAGTCCAATGTACAAACCACTTGCGCCAAGTTCATAAGCATAAACAGGAAGAAGAGGGACTACTATGCCGACTCCTGTTACTGATACAAAAATTGAAAAGAACAGGATAGCAAAAATTTTCTTATCCGAAGTTGTCAATTTTCACTCTTTTTGGATTTTATCCAGAACGGATTCGATAAGATTTCTGATTTCTGTGAGCCTTTTCTCCGACAGGGCTTCGAAACGAAGCACAAGAACAGGCTGGGTGTTTGATGCTCGCACAAGGCCCCATCCATCATCAAACAGAACCCTTACACCATCTATATCTATAACCTTATATCGTTTTTTAAAATATTCCGTTACTTTTTTTACTACTGCAAACTTTTTGTTATCCGGGCATTCGACGCGTATTTCCGGCGTTGAATAAGTCTTGGGAACATCAGATAAAAGCTCGGATATTGTCTTCCCGGAATCAGCTAATATTTCAAGAAGCCTGCAGGATGCATAAATAGCATCGTCAAAACCAAAATAGCGGTCGGCAAAGAACATATGACCGCTCATTTCGCCGGCAAGTTCAGCTTTTTCTTCTTTCATTTTCTTTTTGATTAAAGAATGACCGGTTTTCCACATTATGGCGCGGCCGCCGTTTTTTTCTATGTCATCATACATTGTCTTTGAACACTTTACTTCTGAAATGAAAGTAGCACCAGGTTTTCTGGAAAGGATTTCCCTTGAAAATATAATCATGAGCTGATCTCCAAAGACAATATTTCCTTTTTCATCAATAACGCCGATCCGGTCACCGTCACCATCGTAACCTATGCCTAAATCCAACCCCTTTTCCCTTACAAGAGAAATAAGGTCTTTCATATTTGCCTCTACTGTTGGATCGGCTTCGTGATTCGGGAAAGTTCCATCCATATCGCAATATATGTCATGAACTTCACAGTTAAGATTCTTCAGAATTGGTACTGCGACTACCCCGGCTGTGCCGTTCCCTGCATCAACGCCTATCTTTAGCGGTTTGGATATAGAGATATTTTGATCGATAAATTCCTTGTAAGGAGTGACAACATCAGCGGATGATAATGCTCCCTTCCCGCTGGCAAATGATTTTTCGTTTATTATGTCAAGTATTTTCAGGATATCCTTGCCATGAATAGAATCTAAACCAATACATAGTTTGAAACCGTTATATTCGGAAGGATTATGGCTGGCAGTGATCATAACACCGCCTTCCTGCTTGAGATGGGTGATTGAAAAGTAAAACACAGGTGTCGGACAAACCCCGATATCTATAACATCGCAGCCGGTTGACAAAAGCCCATCAGTGATTTTTTCAGTATACAAATCCGAGGTTTCCCTGCAGTCACGTCCGACAGCAAGCTTTGAAGAACCATGCTGCAACAGATAAGTGCCGACTCCTTTTCCTATCTGTATTACATCGTCTTCTGTCATGTCCTTACCGGCAATGCCTCTGATATCGTATTCTCTAAAAATATTCGGATTCATGATTCTCCTTTCTATTTTCTATAGGCTCCAGATCAGCGTTGCAGCCCCAAGCAACCAGCAATAGGGCGCAAAATAGTACAAATGTCCCTGTTTAACCATGCGAAGCAAAATTTTCAAACCAATATAGCCGACAATTGCTGCGGTAACGGTTCCCAGCAATATTATTTTTACGGGGATATCTGTCTGGATAATGGCTGAGTTAAGACTAAGTATCATTGCGCCTAGTATTGCAGGAATTGATAAAAGAAAAGAATAACGACCTGCAATTTCCCGGTTTATCCCGAGAAAGAGAGCTATGGATATAGTAGATCCGGATCTTGATATTCCGGGCATTATAGCCAGCCCCTGCATTACGCCTATTATCAGAACATCTCTAATGCTTACTTTTATTAGTGGACGTCCTTCATTACTTATCTGCCTGGTAAACCAAAGAAGCGTACCGGTTACTAAAAGCATCACCCCTACTATCCAAACAGCTCCAAAAATCTGGTCAGCGATTTTGTGGAATAAGATTCCTAAAATGGCTGTAGGGACACTGCCTATAATTATCAACGCAAAAATTCTTATTTCTTCATTATCAGCAAAAACCGACTTCAAGTTTCCTGACGACTTAATTAAAGTTGGAAGGCGCAACAAAGTTTGAAGTATTCTTAGAATCTCTTTATAAAATACTATGAATACAGCTAATAAAGTTCCAAGATGAAGACTTATATCGAATAACAGCTCTGGTTCCCTGATTCCGAATAAATTTTGAAGCAAAACCAGATGCCCGGAACTGCTGACAGGCAAAAACTCGGTTAAACCCTGAATTATACCCAACATTACAGATTGTAGTGATTCCATAACTTGACTTTCTGTTTTTAGAGCTTGCTTCTAATTTTGGTCAATAACAACTGTGCATGCTGTTATTTATGACTGATGACTGAAGGTATTCTATTAATTTTATAACAAAAAGATAGAGCAAAGCGATTCCACAAATCAACAATCATCAGTCAAATGTCATTCCGCACATCATTACATGTATCTCATCAGAACCATTGCGGATGATTTTCTTTTGTGCTTTTATATTAAAGTGTTTGCTCATTTGCTTGAAAAATTCTATATTTGTTTTTTTAAACCTTTCCACTAACATTATTTCTCCATCCTTTTTAAGATAGGTTCGAAAAAGCCTTAAAATTGGATAAAAGCTCTCTTCCTTATATATTATCTCAGATCCTATTATTCTGTCGAACGTCCCTTTTAATTCAGGCTTGTTCCAGTCCAGTTCCTTTATTTCAATGCTTGAATAACAATTGTTTATATGAGCATTGGCATTCGCAAAATTCAGGGCATCATGATTGTATTCCGTCATCGTCACCTTATGGCCGAATGAGGAGGCAACTATCCCCACCAAACCGAGACCGCCGCCTATTTCAAGAAAGCGTTTTTCCGGATTTACAGGCATTGAAGCAAAATAATCTGCCAGAATAAAACAAGGTTCCCATATTTTAGCCCATAATGGAAAATTATTGAAAACATTCTCAGGATTAATAAATCTATCAAGTGCTTTGGGGACAAAAAAACTGAATTTGCGTTCCCTTACTACAACGTCAACTGTATCGGTTTCATATTCTTTTTGGAAAGATTCCATTGAAAACATATATCTAATATCGCTCCTATATTAGGATCAGGGGTCGGGGATCAGGGATCAGTGGTTAGAAACTTCTCCTGATCCCTGATCCCTGATCCCCGATCCCTGACCCCTGTTATTCATCCTTTTAAAACAGCCATCGGCCTTAACTTTGCTACCTTTTTTGAAATTCCTGCACCATGAACCACATCAATTACCTGAGAAATGTCTTTATAGGCTTCGGGCATTTCTTCAGCCAGAGTTGATCTGCCGGTCCATCTGACAAGTATTCCTTTATCTTCAAGTTCGCGGTTTATAGCTCTGCCTTTGCCGGCTCTTTTAGCGGCTCGTCTGCTTAAAACCCGGCCGGCGCCATGGCATGTTGACCCAAAGGTTTCTTCCATTGCCTTTTGGGTTCCGACAAGCACATAAGAAGCAGTTCCCATATCTCCTGGAATAAGTATTGGCTGCCCCGTTTTACGGTATTTTTCGCAGAGCCCCTCATGTCCGGCTGGAAAGGATCGAGTGGCGCCTTTTCTGTGTACACATACCGCCCGTTTTTTCCCATCCACAATATGGTATTCTTTTTTTGCTATATTATGACATACATCATAAACCAGATTCATGCTAAGAGCTGTTGGCCCCATACCGAAAACTCTTGAAAAAACCTCACGGGATCTGTGCAGCATGATTTGCCTGTTAGCCCATGCATAGTTTGCAGCACATGCCATTGCATTATAGTAGCGCAAACCCTCTTCTGACTGAATCATAGCGCAGGCAAGTTGTCTGTCCGGCAGATCAAATCCCAGTTTTTTGACATGTTTTGTCATGAATGCGAGAAAGTCGTCACAAACCTGGTATCCAAATCCCCTTGAACCTGAATGAAGTAACAATGTAACCTGCCCTTCAAAAAGACCGAATGCTTGAGCAACAACTTTATCAAAGATTTTATCCACTACGCCTATTTCAAGAAAATGATTCCCTGAGCCTAAAGTGCCAAGCTGCTTTCGTCCTCTTTCCAGCGCCCTTTGACTTACAGTTTCAGGGTCGGCATTTTGCATGCATCCTTTATCTTCTGTATGCTCAATATCTGAGTCTTCTCCAAAGCCATGCCTTACAGCCCATCTGCTGCCTTCTTTAAGAACTTTTTTTTCTTCTGCTACTGAAAGTTTAACAAAACCTGTTGAACCTACTCCGGAAGGAATATTTTGGTAAAGCGCATTTATAAGATCTTCAAGCCTTGGCCTGACTTCCTTTTCAACAAGGGAAGATGCTGATAGACGAACACCGCAGTTGATATCATATCCTACTCCGCCTGGTGAGATTATGCCATTTTCCCAGTCAAATGCCGCCACACCGCCTATGGGAAAACCATAACCCCAGTGCATATCGGGCATTGCCAACGATGCCTTTAAGATGCCGGGAAGCGTTGCCACGTTTGCAACCTGCTTTAACGCTTCTTCCTGCTTGATGTCTTTAAGCATTGAAGCGTTTGAATATATAATGCCAGGCACGCGCATAGCACCGGTTTTAGGAAGCTCCCATCGGTATTCGTCTATGTTTTTTAATTTAATGGTCATAATAAGCCCTAAACATCAAATATTATCTTCGACTCCCAACCAGGCGGTCCCTTTTCAACCTGAATCTGGTGGTACGTTACTGCCTTTATCTCATTTTTAATTTCATGACGGTCAGGATCATAAGAATCGAACTTAACTTTTGCTGTAAGTTCATGCTCTGTTAAGTAAAAAATATCCGTTGTTTTAACAAGCATTTCTTTGCATGTCCATAGATATAACAGTTCTCTCAGCCAGTTTACCATAGTATCAGGCCAGTCATCTCCGGTTATATGGACTTCAAGTTCATTTAAGCCCTTTAAAGCATCGATATCTGTAATAAGATCAAACAATGCAAATGCGGCGTTAGCAAAAAGGCCTTTTGCGTCAGCTCCAAAAACGTGAATGCCGAGATCGGCTGTATGGTCTATTATCTCGTATTTCATTTAGGGTTTAGAAATAAATAATCTGGATTGTTTTTTTGTTAGCTCGGATAAAGCGTATAGTTCCAAGCAGGATTTATTCCATTAACCTGCATCAAAAATATCCCTCAAGGTAATAATTCGATCAAAATATCCATAATTAGTCAGAGAATCATCCACTCCTTCGGTTGTGATCAGCACTTTGTGAATAGTGCTGTTTTTAGGGTTAGGGAAAAGGGCCAGTTTTTTTTCAAATTCTTCAATAATTTTTGGTGTAACTTTGGATTGCAGATATTTTACCTCGCATAGAGTGTAAACTTTATCGTCTCTAACATATACCAGATCAATTTGATAGCCTCGTTTTTCCATATCCGTCCTCCGATTAAAAAAGGCGCCGGACATGGTCATGAATCATCAGATCGGTATCATCACCCACTTCAGGCGGCCTGAACTGCGCAAATGCTATTTCCTTTCCATCAGGCGAAAAACAAGGACTGATCTTGGGTGTTTTTGCCTTGCCTACAGCAATCTGAATGCTTTCTCGACTGTCAATGTCCACGATATTTAAATGTCCGTCACTGGTTGCGTAAACGATTCTTTTTTTGTCCCAGGACAGTAAGGATCTTTTTCATCATACAATGTAGTTGTAAGCCGAACCGGATTTTTACCATTATCATTTGCCGTAAACAAATCCCAGTTACCGTCCACATTGGCTACAAAGGCCATATCCGAACAGGCGTTCCCATAACATAACAGAAAAAGGAATATTGTTATTAATGTAATATGTTTACATGGATTCTTTATCATTTATTTATTTCTCTTATTCTCTTATCTGTGTGCATTTGCGTTTATCTGCGGTTCCATAAAAAAATCCACCAAGAGCACAAAGCCACACCAAGGAATTCAACAACGAAAACTTAGTGCCTACGCGTGTCCTTCGTGGATCGGAGATAGTTTTACGGCAATGATGGACTCTTAGCCCCCTCCTCTCCTTTTATATTAAATTCTTTTGAAAAGGATTATGAATAAGCAATCCTTCCACATCTTTGAAATCGTCAACATTCCTTGTGGCGAGAGTGAGATTGTATAGTAATGCTGTGGCTGCTATAACAGCATCAGGCAACTTTATCTTTTTCCCTTGCCGAATCTCAATTGCCCTGTCGGCCACATCCTCATTAACAGGAAAAATCCTTGTATTACTAATCAGACACTTGCATTTTTCCAGACCGTCGGGAGTATGCTTATTCCAGCCAAGGAACTCAATCTTGGTGATTATTGAAATATTCATTTCCCCATTAAAACTAAGTAGTTCCAAAAAACTGAGTATTTCCGGTTCACCTTTAGTATGGTAGATGAAAATATTGGTATCCAGCAGATAATGCACATTATTCATGCCGGCACCACTCTTTTCTTAATTGGCCGGACTCTTTTTCAGCGTCGATTTCAGGATATATGCCGGAAGTTTCTTTGATGAGGCTGCTCAAGTAAGTTCTGGAAAAATCTATGTCATCGTCATAGATCAGGTGTACTTTGATTTTCCGAGACGGAAGCTTTTTGTTTACCTTGATTAGCCTGCCATCTTCTATGATTGCTTCAGCGATTTGATGTCCCATCACGTTTTCTCCTATAATCGGGCAATTAGGCACAACCCCTCACCTTAGCTCTTCTTAGTGCCCCTTCGTGTCCTTTGTGGATAAATATCTGCGTGCATCAGCGTTTATCTGCGGTTCCGTCATAATCACGGCAACGGCGGCTCCACAGGCTCCCCACTCCCCTTCAATGATTCATACTCCTCCAGAAGTGAACCTACTTGAGCGGACAGGTCGTCGATCTGCTGCTTAATAGTCGGATTCGCTTCCAGATACGCATTCACCACTCGCCCATTTTCGCCCATATACATTGCATATTCAGTATCAGTTATCCCAAATGTCGAAAAAAGATCTTCCTTTGCTTGGTCGAATTCCGCTTTTTTTATTTCTTCCTGCTCATTCAAGGCTTCACGATCATCCTTGTACTGATTTACAAGTGCAATCAGCTCCTCAAAATTTGAGACATCCCGTTGCAAGCTCTGGACTGCGAGTTGGCAATATGAGTCGACCGAGATTTCTGCTGATGATATTCGGGGATTGACAGTCAATGCCAAGACACCCGCTAAAACCAGGGCAATCATTAAACTACCACTGAGTTTGGATATGATTTGCATGGTCCAACATCCTTTCATGACTTATGGTTCGTTCATCTAAACGTTATTTATAAATTTATGGACGTTCCCTACTTTCCCCTGCATCAAAAATATCCCTCAAGGTAATAATTCGATCAAAATATCCATAATTAGTCAGAGAATCATCCGCTCCTTCGGTTGTGATCAGCACTTTGTGAATAGTGCTGTTTTTAGGGTTAGGGAAAAGGGCCAGTTTTTTTTCAAATTCTTCAATAATTTTTGGTGTAACTTTGGATTGCAGATATTTTACCTCGCATAGAGTGTAAACTTTATCGT